>Ga0209402_10000962_pt1 | contig 32917 bp, 28 predicted proteins | sample ArcticOcean_MG_C_3_FD_187437 | JGI IMG/M metagenome (GOLD analysis project Ga0209402, IMG submission 187437) | Marine microbial communities from western Arctic Ocean - ArcticOcean_MG_CB8_126 (SPAdes) (version 2) | ecosystem: Environmental > Aquatic > Marine > Oceanic | place: Arctic Ocean... | reverse complement strand
GTAGCGTTGCTTCATGGAACTCCAATAACACAATCACTATAGGTAGTTCGCAATACTTATCCAATTTTTACAGCCCCTTAATTTTAAGGGGCTGTTTCGTAAAACTGATTACATTAATGATCAATAATTATTATTAAAAGTAAATGATCGAAAAAGTCAGTATTGTTAAAAAACTCGCTTTAAATAGTGACTATTGGGTGCCGAGAGTCGTTGGTGAGTTGAATAATCAATATGTGAAAGTTGCAAAATTTAAGGGAGCCTATGACTGGCATCATCATGCCAATGAAGATGAAATGTTTCTCGTGATAAAAGGCTCATTCAAATTAGACCTGCGAGATGAATCAATTCAAGTGAATGAGGGTGAGTTTATTATAGTGCCCAGAGGTGTCGAGCATCGACCAGTAGCCGATGAAGAAGTTCATGTTCTGCTGTTTGAGCCGGTTTCAACGCTCAATACTGGTAATCTCAGGACAGAGCGTAGCTTGGATGATCTTGAGAAAATTTGAGTGTGGGTTGATCTAATTTTTTTATCGTAAACGATCTCATTTGCGTTCTCCCCACTCCAGCAACCCCATGTCCAACCCATCTGAACCGTCACCAGGACCGTACTGATTCGGTCTTACTATCCATTCATTATCGAACTTTGCGCACTCCTTCTTGACATCCCAGTAATGTATCATACTCCGCTATATCAACCATTGAGTACGAAATGCGAATTGCTCCGGGGAATGACTCACCTACGGATTCCACAAAATTCCAAACGTTGTATAAGTTGTTTACAACTGAAATTGAGTTCGTCACATTAAGAGATCCAGTACTTCCCCAATGAGTTTCATCCCCAAATCGCAAGCCGACTTCGCTGTTGATAATCAAGCAATGATCTACAGTTACGATTGGCTCTCCTTTCCCGGATTCTATGCCTTGCTTGCAGTTATAAATTAGTGAATTAAAAACTTCAATTTCCTTCTACATAGAACATGCTATGCCCTCATTGTCAAAGTCTGCGAATACGCAGCTCTCAATGAGTACATTTGCACCGCTGTGGTCGATGCCATCATTCTTGCCACCCACAAATACTGAATTATAAATTCTTGTTATGTCTGGACCTCCTGTCCAGGGATCGTAAAGATAAAGAGCATCATTTCCGTCAAATTGCTTCGTTAGAGAGTTGTCTGGCGTATCCATAAACCAGCAATCTTCAATGTTCGCTAATGATTTAGCAATCTCACCTCCGGTATCACAACGGATTATCAAACTGCTTTTCAGATTTATGGTTGATCTGCTTATTCCGAATGATTTACCAATATTATCACAAATAAAAACGTTTTCAAGATCAATATGAGTATAGGAACATAACAATACTGGCTGGCTTTAAGAATGACCCCAAGCGTAGGTTTCATCTGCACCCCCATCAGTAAAAAATGTGTATTCATAACTATTGGTGGGTCTGTTGTGTCAAATCATCCCCCAAGGTAGATCTTTTGCGCAAAATATTATTGGGGATTCAAATGTGCCATAGCTATGTACTTCCCCCTCAGCAAAAATATTCACTTTTTCTGAAACTAAAACTATTGTTCCCGTACCAATTGTCAAAATGTCTCCCTCTGAAATATAAATATCATCAGTCACATGGACGACTTCTGTCGAGTCCCAACTCAAATTGCTGTCACCCAATATTCCAGACAATTCCTTTATTCCTATTTCGCCATCAGTAAAAGTATGGATATTAAACCCAGTAACCACTTTACCAATCTCATTGGTCAGCTCAATCAAATGATCTCCTGGTTCCCGGATAGATATGATTGTGCTTCCTCTACCGCGTTTCATTTCTAAAAAAGTCTCTGTTCTTCCATCGACGCTTACGAGATAAAACTCTTTAACATTCTGTCTTGGGTTGACATCTGGTTGTCTTAGTACTATTGGGATGTTCATTCCAGCGATAACATTTTTGGGAAAAATAATCTCATGCTCAAAGTTATAAGACATAGGTTGAGTGATCTCATTTTCACTATCACACCCAATCAAACTAAGAGTTGACCAGATGAATATAATCATTAGATTAGGTAAATATCGCATCATTTCATCCTATCTTAACCACCATTTACGATGGCTGATCGCCTTGACGATCTTGCGCTCCTCGTTCGTCCACGGCTCGGGGTCGTAAAAGCTCGAATCGGCTTCCCAGGCCTTCATTCTTCGTTCGAAGTTTCCGACCATGAGGTTTTTGATGTCGTGTTCGGATAATCCAAGTACGTCCAACCTCTCAATCGAACCAGGAGAACCTATGATGGCAATAGAATTTGCATATTTTCCAGTAAGCGCGACCAGAAGCCCTTTATATTTCTCATCAGAAATCATATAACTATCACTTAGGAACACAAAAACACCATTTTTAGCAATTTCTTCGAATAAATTCCAGTCAAATAGTTCTGGGTTCACCATCAACACTAATTGGTTTATCCATAAATTGGCGAAGCGTTTTACGAGAGCTGTATCATTATTATCAAAAGACTTTAACCAAGGTCTTATACCTGATAATCGGCAGACATTTGCAAACTCCTTAATTTCGAGCACAGTAATGCCACCACCATTGATAATTTGATTTGAGTGAATTTGGATGAACTTCACACCTATATTATTTGAATTTTCAAGTGAACTTGATATGGATGGAACGTCAAAAGGAGAACTTATAATATAATTGATCTCATCCTCAGAAGAAAATCCACTTATTGTATTGGATTCCATAATTTCTTGATGTATTTGTTTCAAACCACCATTAGGCTTTTTGTTGATAAATACTATTTCACTAAGACCATTTAGGTAGTAAAAGATTGTCGGTTTTGCATATGGAACGCCTACAAGATTATGATACTTATTATTGTCTAAATTTATTTTTAAACAAACTTCCTTGTGTGTAGGCTATTGCAATAGGATATTTTCGGCTTAACTGCTCAGTTATGTGTGAATAATCCCTCAGATTAGGAACATTATCCGCCAAACACAGAGCACAATGATACATCATATCCCCTACTGCTTTCAGCACTTCAGGCTGAATAGCTCCAACAGTGTCATTTGGTGTATGATAGTTGGGATGTGAACCACGTGCCCCTATTACATACGAGGGAATACCAACATCCATGAAGGCAGCGTGATCGCTGCTGCCGTGCAAACTCCAAAACGCGATTTCATCCAGAGAAGAATCTTGCCAAGCGCCATTGCCTTCACCTGTAAACATTCCTTCAAGTGGTGGAAATTGATCTAAGCCACCAATCCCGATTTCGCCACTTCCAACACCCACCATATCCATGTTTAGCATTGCGACAACATCGTAACCATCCATCGGCAGCGACTCAACAAATTTTCTTGACCCAACCAAGCCCTCTTCCTCGGCAGCAAACCCCATGAACATGATGGATCGCTTTGCGCGATTCTCATTGCTGCTGAACACGGTCGCAAGCTCCATCATCGCCGCTGCTCCTGAGGCATTGTCATCTGCACCAGGATAAATATTTCCGGCTGCATCTATCCCGTGGTGATCCATGTGGGCGCCGATAATCACGACTTCCTTGCGTAGTTCGGGGTCACTGCCGGGTAGGATTCCACAGATGTTGCGGGTTTGACGCTCTGGATAGTACTCTCCACTGACCTGCATGGTCACGATTGCATTCAATTCCAACGAGACCGAATGATGGTTGTTGTTGGTCTCTTTTCGTAAGTCTTGGATAGTTTTGCCCGATTCACCAAGAATGTTATCAGCAAGAGTTTCCGAAATCCACATCGCTGGTAATTCCTCGAGGAAGTATTCATCCTGAATAGTTGCATATTTAGGTGGATCACCGAGTGTCATCAGGAAGCCAATCGCACCCTTATCATAGGCTATATTGGATTTGAACCCGCTCGAACCTTCCTTATTCCAATCGATGGTGTCAATCGCTGGCAAACCACGTGTAACCAAAACAATTTTGCCCATTACGTCAATGTCGGCATACTCATCCCAGCCTTTTTCGGGAGCAGATACACCATAGCCTGCGAATACCACTTTACCGATTACGTTACCAAATCCAGAGTATTTATAAATATTGAAATCCTCCCACATGAACGCTGAATCAACAGTACCGTCCTGATATTCAACCACGAGCGAACTCGGCATTTTATATTCACCGGCGCCGTAAGTGAAATTGTGAAAATAACCGTCATTACCGAAAGGCTCAGCGAGCCCTAAATTGCGAAAATGATCTGTAATGTACTTATCCGCCTTATCAGTGCCTATGAAGCCTGAATACCTTCCCCCCAACGAATCTGAAGCCAATACGAACACATGCGATTTTGCACGTTCACCATCAAAGCCTGAATCCCATCCTGGGGTACCAGGAACGGGGTTTGCCAATACCAATCCGTTGCAACAATAATAGATAACAAGCGATATTAAAAAGTAATTTCGATTCATTTTATCATGCCTTCCAATTTTTCTTTTTTTCACCCAAAACCATCCACTCATTGTATAAAGCTTCCAGCTTTCTCTCAAGAGTACCCAATCGTTGCTTACGCCTCGATGCAGGATTCATTTTCCCTTTTTTCATGAAGCCCTCGTACTCAGCCAGCACCTCTGGAATCAGGCGTTCCAAGTCCTCAATATCTTTTTCAATCTCTTTAAATTTTTGGGGGCTGAATTTCTGTCGTTTCTTTTTTGATAATGAAGGTAAATCCGAAATTGAGGCGGTATCAAATCCGGTGCTTCGATTGACACGCAATTTCCGACCGACTTTTCCTGTACGATTGCTTTTTAGTTTAGTCCAGAATTCAGAGAAATTTCCATCATAACTGATTACCTCAGGCGGCGCAAAATACATTACTCTGTCCGCAATCTTGTCCAGAAAATATCTGTCATGCGACACAACGACAAGCGTCCCCGGAAACTCCTCGAGTGCATCCTCTACTGCTTCGCGCGAGGCAATATCGAGATGGTTGGTAGGTTCGTCAAGCAATAACATATTCACATCTGAGGCAACAAGGCAGGCCAATTGCAATCGTGCCATCTCACCACCCGAGAGGACGCTGACGCGTTTTTCTAAGTCATCGCGCTTGAACAAGAACCGATGCAAAAGATCCGATGCACCCCCGCGTAAAAGACCGGTGAGCATCATCACTTGTTCCACGATTATCAACTTCGGATCGAGGTTTTCGCCCAATTGAGAATAATAGCCAATGCGAACTGATTTGCCTATTCTCAGGTCCTGCGAATCCCAATTTCCATACTTAATTATTCGCTTTAACATGGAACTCTTGCCGGTGCCATTATCCCCCACAAATGCAGCGCGCTCACCTTGAGAAATCAGCATGTTTACCTCTTCGAGCAATGGGGGAAATTCATCGAATTTGATTTCATAGTCATTTATCTCAAGGGCAATCTTCCCGCGTGGCGGCACAGCAAGAAAGCGAAACCTCATCTTTTTCCCGTCTCCAGTTGGTTTCTCGATTTTTTGAAGGTTTACCACCCTTCTCTCAAAGACTTTCGCAGTTCTCGCCAGCTTTGCATTGCCGTAAACCTCGCTCCATGATTTCAGGCGGGCAATGTTGAACTGCAATCTTTTTATGTCAACTTGTGCCCGACGAAAATCACCCTCCTGCGCTACTTGTTTAACTAATTTTTCATGCCGGTATTCACTGTAGTTGCCTGTGTATTCTGTGAGCACTCCCCGCTCTAACTCCCAAACTTTGCTACATACTTTGTCCAGCATATATCGATTATGCGAGACTATGATGAAGGCAGCATCCGAAGCGTTTAAAAAATTTTCTAGCCATTCCAAGCCAGAGAAGTCAAGGTGATTGCCGGGCTCATCCATCAGCATAAGGTTGTGCTTCCCGATCAGTATTTTTGCCAGCCCAATCATATTTCGCTCGCCACCGGATAGCGAATCCATGGTGCTATGCCATATTCTTTCGGGCACTCCTAATCCGTTGAGGATGCTGGCAATTCTCGAAGTCATGCTGCTTCCACCCAAGACCTGAAAACGATCAACCAGTTCGCTGTATTTTATTGCATCTCGCTCGATCTCTGATGTTCCTGCTAAAGCAGGGTCATTTAGCCGTTTTTCGAGCTTCTTCATGCCTTGCTCAACGTCTTTAATCTCGCCGAGTCCTGAATATACTTCATCGAACGCAGTTGTTCCGGCAGGATAGGTTGGATGCTGTTGAAGATAGCCTATGTTGGTGTCCGGCTCTTTGGTGACATTTCCAGCTAAAGCTTCAAATTCGCCAATTATTAACCGGAGCAAGGTCGTCTTCCCCACTCCATTGGGACCCACGAACCCGATATGATCTCCCCGATTAACGCTGGCACTCAGCGAATCAAAAATTTCCTGACCACCAAAAGCCATCTTGAGATTATTTAATTGAACGATTGACATAAGATTAGCTACGGGTAGTGCAGGCGTCCCTGCCTGCCAAATTTACTCGTTTGTTTGCATCCCTGCCTGCCAAGTCAGCTTGCTTGACGTTCCCACGATGGAGCATGGGAACGAGATACTTGAGAGAGGTCAATTAATTACTTTCATAATGCTGACAGCAATGTTATCCTTGCCACCGAGTTCATTAGCCCGTTCAATTAACAGTTTAACAGCCGTTTCTGCATTGTTATTTATGGCTATTTGATGTATTTCTTTATCCTCAAGCATATTCCAAAGACCATCCGAACAGACGAGATAGACATCATTTCTGCTAACCTTTACTGGCTCATAGACATCAATCTCACAGTCTTTGTTAGTTGTAAGTGCTCTGAGCAGTATATTGTTTTTGGGATGTAATCTGGCATCTTCGGGCTTTATGGTACCCTGTTTAACCATTTCTTGAACCAGCGAATGATCCTCGCTTAACTGATTCACATTACCAACTGTAAACTTATAAACTCTGGAATCACCAATATGAGCTGCGTGGATTTTATTATCATGAAACAAAATCATACTTATAGTACAGCCCATATTACAGAGCGTAACATCAGCATCAGCGCGCTTTATAAGTTTCTTCGACGCCAAATCAAAAGATTTTAGTATTTGCTTTCTTGGATCGCTGAATGGTATTCCAAACATAGTACGGATGCTTTGTAAGGCAATATCCGCTGCTATCCCCCCTCCGGCGGGTCCTCCCATGCCATCCGCTACTATGATTATATAACTACCAGGATTAGCAGTTTCAAACCAGTCACATCTATCTTGATTTTCAGATCGCATCTTCCCAATATCAGACCCAGAGGAAAACTCTAAATTAAACTTTTCTATGTTTTTGGTCAATTTTGCCTGACGATCTCCCAAATTGCTACCTGAGCTTCTGCTTTGGATAGCCTCCCGGTATTTATTAAATATGCCGGTACATTAAGTAACAACTTTTTCCATTGACTCACCAGATGCTGTACATGAATACGATCATTTACCAAGCGATGAAAATTAAAAAATGGCGTAGATAATAATCCACCACGATCAGAGTAATGGACTCCATCCTCAAGCCTTCTGAGGGCATCATCTTTTTCAAGTCGGATAATCTTTGGGGCAGCTGGATCTCGCAGGAAAAGAATCAATTTTGAGATCGAGACTCGCTTCCTGTATTTTTCTCTCCCACCTATCCACAAAGGATCTAACAGCCCAAATGAATATCGTGAAGCAATATAACAACCGAGCTTGCCCTCATCGAGCATACAGTCGTTGCGAATGGAGCAACTTTCCGTAGGACAATCTTCTTTGTTTGTAATTACATTTTCTAACTTTGATCGGTCAAACAATGAAGCCAACTCCGGCATACCCTTAACAATATTTGTTCGAATAAGGAATTTTCTCTCTAATGACTCAGCCACAGGCGAGCCGTTTTGCTGGGTAACTGTAAATCCGTTGATACTATTCAGTTTGACCTCCGGACGGCTCAAAAGTCCGGCAAGGTGAGTTGTTACGCCTGACGCTGGAGGGCCAATTAAACATATTCCCTTATCCTCAACAGTTACCGAGGAGCCGGCAACAAAAAACGTCTCCAATGTGGATGTGGTAATTTCATCGATCATACCGAACATCAGCGAACGAAGCTGTGGGTAATACGCAGTATTAAACATGATTGCGTTGTGATTATCCGAACAGTAAAAAGTGCTCGGTTTTCTATTTGGAACATCCATAACCGCATAAATTATTCCATCCGGTGCCTCATCAGAATCTGCTGGAGCTGGGAACAAATTATTCATCCAAAAATCTATCAGATGTGGTGAATTTGTTATCAGCTTTAGCACCACACCACTAATTACCACATTCCATTCATGGAAATTATCAAACGGCATGACCGCTTCAGCTTCTTTCACTAACTCAGCACTCTCTTTTACCGAAATTAAATCTACCTTAGTATATTCGCGTACTCTGGTTTGGCTGTTAATGAGGGGTGTTTTTATTGACAACAGAGTCGGTTTTAATTGTGCTAATGCCTCCTTTATTCGCCGCATTCCTTCCTTGACGTTTTCAGTAGAGGTAGAATAGGATATGCGTATAAAATTATCCGCACCAAATGCCTCGCCCGGAATCAGAGCAATTTTCGCATACTTCAACAAATAATAAGCCAGTCCCGCTGAATTTCGAATTGGCATATCTTTATATTGCTTGTCATAGTACCATGAAAAATTTGGGAATAAATAGAATGCACCCTCCGGCTCATAGCATGAGCAATGAGGAATATCATTTATCATCTCCAGTGCCGCATTTCTACGTTCCTCAAATCGTTCACACATGACCTTTATTTGTGTCTGAGGACCATTCAAAGCTTCAACAGCAGCCCACTGAGCAATCGAATTCGCATTGGATGTTGTATGAGATTGAATCTTTTCCATCCCCATAATTATCGGTGCAGGTCCAACAGTGTAACCAATTCGCCAGCCTGTCATGGCATAGGCTTTGGAAAATCCGCTGATAATGAGAGAGTTCTGTTGAACTTTTTCACCAAATGCAGCCACAGATTTAAATTGAAATCCACCATATACCATCTTTTCATAAATCTCATCAGAAATTATCAGCAATCCCTCATCCATGCAGACATCGATGACCTTCAACAAATCTTCAGGCGAATAACCAGAGCCTGTGGGATTGGATGGGTTGTTGATGATTATCGCTTTGGTCCTTGCGGTGATAGCCCGTCCCAGCTCATCAGAAGTTAACCTAAATCCATTTTCCTCTTTGGTCGGCACTATGACCGGATTTCCACGAGCGAGTGTTACCATTTGGGGATATGACACCCAGTATGGCGCAGGAATAATAACTTCGTCGCCTTTGTTTAGCAATGCTGTACATGCATTAAAAAGAGCTTGCTTAGCCCCGGTTGATACGATTACATTTTCAGGGCTATAAACTGCGCTGCATTCACGCAGATATTTATCTACTATTGCTTGGCGCAATTCCAAAACACCCACATTTGATGTGTATTTTGTGTGCCCGTCATCAATAGCTCTTTTGGCAGCTTCCATGACATTTGGAGGCGTAGGAAAATCTGGTTCACCTAATGAAAGGTCAATTATATCTATGCCCTCACGCTTCATTTGCCTTACTTTGGCATTTATACGCAAGGTGGGTGAAGCACCAATTATCTGGATGTAGTTCGATAGCATATCAGCTATTCTTTCTAAGATAGTTTCACGGTCAATCCAATATTCGTTCTAATTTAACCAATAGTTTTTATATTTTTCTCACTTATCATTTAATATTATCACATTTATAACATTTTTTTCCTGTTTATTATAATACAGGTTAATTAAGTAAGCATATTAATAACATTAATCAGGATAATTTGGGAGTTAGACCAACTAATATTATTATTTAGTACCGGTAATGCTTGACAAGTGTTAAATCTTTTTCGATCTTATAAAGTTATGGGTTTTGAGGTTGTTACAAATAGATTTACCATTATGCAATGGATCATTATCATCACAAAATTTAAGGTGAATGCAAGAACTCATTAATAATACTGACCATGCTCGGAGCGATACTCTTGGTATGACACTGGCTAGACGAGAACGCGTAATTTTGCAGGCAATAGTGCATAATTATATATTGAACGCAACTCCAGTTGGATCTCGCATGTTAGCAAAGCGTTACCGCCTAAAGCTGTCGCCTGCTACCATTCGCAATACTATGTCAGATTTAGAGCAGATGGGACTGTTGACGCATCAGCATACTTCCGCTGGTCGGTTACCGACTGATCTTGGGTATAGGATTTATGTAGATGACCTGATGCTGGTCGATAACTTGAGATCTGATGTGCGGGAAAACATTGAAAAGCAAATTTCTACCATATCTCTTGAGAGCCATGGAGTTTTAGATAAAATCAGTGGTCTTTTATCTGAAGTTTCAAAGTTACTTTCAGTGATTATGTTACCAGATATGACGGATGGTATTTTAGAAAAGGTGGAGCTGATCCATGCTTCTAACGACCGCATTATCGCCATCGTAATCATTAAGTCAGGTAACGTCAGAACAATTAATCTTGAGCTTCAAAGTTCTATTACTAAAAATGAGATTGCCGAGGCATCGCGGATTATTAATCAACGACTTGCTGGAGTCAGGCTGGCAGCGATACCGCGAGAAATACATCATCGACTTTCGGGTGTCGAGTCCAGTAAAAATACTTTGATCAGGTTATTCCTTGATTTTCCAGAGCAAATTTTTACGGATAAGACCAACGATAACATGCAAATTGGAGGAGCAAGAAAAGTATTAGATCAACCTGAATACCAAACTCCCGAAAGGTTAAAGGGGATTATTGAGCTTATTGAGGACAAGGAGGTAATTGTACATTTATTGAAAGATCGTGAATCCGGTGTAACCGTGACTATCGGCAATGAAAACGAAATGGATAAACTTAAAAATCTCAGTATCATAACATCCACATACAAAGTCGGTGGACACTCAGGTACACTCGGAATAATTGGTCCTACAAGAATGAATTATTCGCGCCTCGTATCGTTAGTTGAATATACTTCTAAATTGGTCACCCAAAGGGCTGAAGAAGAATCTAATAAAAATTTATAGTTGTAAATAACAGATTTAATTATATATGAAAAAAAAGAATAAAATAAAAATAATAGATCGTAATAAATCAAAAGATGCTACTGATATCTTAGAAAATGAGATACCAATACAGGATAATTCATCTGAGCAGGACAATAATGGTGATGTAAACCACACCACAGAAGTGCCTGAAAATGAAACAGATTCTACTGACAGTAACTCTGAGTTGATGAAAGAAAATTCAAAATTAAAATCCGAACTTCAAATAGAAGTTGACCGTCGTCTTAGAGTAATGGCAGAGTTCGATAATTTTCGTAAGCGAACACAAAACGATAATCAGAGAGTTTATGAGAGAGCTGGCGAGAGGGTTATTACTAAGCTTCTACCCATCATGGATGACTTTCAACGTTTTCTCGACCAGGAAATCACTAAAGTCGAACCGAAGGGATTAAAAGAAGGAATCGAACTGATCTATAAGAAACTATTGGATAATATGGCATCGGAAAATGTGAAACCAATCGAATCTCTCGGGAAAATATTTGATGCAGATATTCACGAAGCAATAGCACAATTTGAGGACGAGTCAAAACCTCCCGGAATAATATTGACTGAAGTCGAGCGAGGATACATGATGGGCGCAAGAGTTATCAGGCATTCAAAGGTTGTGGTAAATTCATATTCCGAAGAAGAGGTTGAGAGCAATAATGAGTAAAAAAGATTATTATGAAGTTCTCGGCGTCTCACAGGATGCCCAGACTGATGAAATAAAAAAAACCTATCGCAAATTAGCCATGAAATATCACCCCGACAGGAATACTGGTGATAAAAATGCCGAAGATAAGTTTAAGGAAATCGGTGAGGCATACTCAGTTCTGTCAGATGAACAAAAACGTGCTCGCTATGACCGCTTTGGACATCAAGGCGTTCAAGGCGGCAACAGTGGATTTGGCGGATTCTCACAGGGTGGTGAGGGGTTTGATCCGTTTGATCTATTCAAATCTGTTTTTGGCGGATTTGGCGGTGGCATGGGCGACGATATTTTCGGTAAATCATCTGGAAGACGCAGAGGACCAAATCGTGGTAACGATCTCTCGCTAAATGTAAATTTGACCTTAGAAGAAATTGCTGAAGGAACAACCAAAAAACTAAAAATAAAGTACCAGGCTCCCTGTAGCAATTGCAGCGGATCTGGCTCCAAAGACGGTCACAAAACTACTTGTTCTACCTGTCAGGGTGCGGGTGAAGTAAAAAGAGTTGTCGATACCATGATCGGTAGGGTCGTCAACGTTACTACCTGTCCAAATTGCGGAGGTGAAGGCACTGTTGTTGCTGACCCCTGCCGAACTTGTAATGGAAGTGGGCTAATTCGGGATGAAAAGGTCGTTTCGATAAAAGTACCTCCCGGTGTTTCTGAAGGCAACTATATGCGTATGCGTGGCAAGGGAAATCATGGTGTGCGAGGCGGTCCTCCCGGTGACATATTAGTAGGTTTTGAAGAAATTCCACACAAATATTTCAGTCGCCATGGCAACGATATTGTCTATGAGCTTACCATCAGTTATCCCGCAGCGGTACTTGGCACTTCAATCGAAGTTCCAACTATAAGCAATATTACTAAGATGAACATACCTACCGGTACTGTTTCAGGTAAATTGTTCAAATTAAGAGGAAAAGGCATATCAGATGTCAATGAGCGTGGTAAGGGTGATCAAATTGTTAAGATTGTGATAGATGTACCGAAAAAGGTTGGTGCTAAAGAGAAGAAGCTATTAGAGGAATTACAAGAAGAGATGGATCTGAGGCGATCAGATTCTAAAACTTTTTTTAACACACTAAAAGATGCCTTTGGTTAATTCAATGCCCTGGTGGGTTAACCCAAAATGACAAACATACCGAATGCTGATAATGGTGAAAAATCAAAACTTAGTAAGATGAGGAGTCAGCTGGCATTTACACCATTTGAACGCAAAGCACTTTGGATTCTGAGCTTTTTATTAATATCAGGCACTTCGTTTCGAATGTATCAAAATCATCAGATCAATAACACTCTCGAGCTGATTCCGATCTCTAAATTGAATACACAGACGGGTGATGAGATGCAATTATCGGAGCCAAAGGAAACTGTGTTTCCACTAAATATTAACAAGGCTATCCAAACCGACCTTGAATTACTACCAGGAATCGGTCCTGTAAAGGCATTGGCAATTATTGATCATATTAGGGCAAACGGTCGGTTTCAAGATATTAAAGACATTTTAAAGGTTAAGGGAATTGGTCCGAGTACGTTAAAAAAAATTGAAAATTTTATTGTTACTGAACCTTAGTTGGTCAATTTATATCTCAATCAAGACGGTAAATAATGTATTTCAAGATATATTGAAACATTCTTCTCACATTAGCCAGATAATAAGTAGGGTTAAATGTGGACAATAGCAAATTATTTTTTATATTAGTGTAATTTCTGTGGGGCAATTATTAATGTTTATTATGAGGCAAGGTTAGTTCGAATGCCTGAAAATTATCTACTGGGGGTTGTAAATGACTAAAAAAACTGGCACACGCTCTATGGGTTGGCTGGCTTTGGAGATTGTTATAGGGATTTTAGTTGTTTTGCTACTATTATCTATACACATTCCGAAAAAGCAATGGGAAGACCACATATCCAAGGAAGAACTATGTCGTCAAAGAATAGAAAACCTATATTTTGCATCACATTTTTATTCCCAGAAAAATAAATCTTTTAATCAGGATATTGCTGCTCTGCTTAGCTATGCAGAGAGCGGATCATTAAAGGTCTATCCACCGGGATTTAAACTCGACCGACTAACACGCACGGACTCGGGAATTGATTCATTCACGGTTGACTATTTTGACCCTTATCCGATGTTCAGTCATTTTACGGAAGTACCTTCAATCAGATACCCGGCAGGTAAAGATTCCTTAGTTCTCGAGATCTCGCCTCTTCCAGACTATTCATTTCTTCCGACAACACAATATACTTTTGCAGCACAAAATCCAATTAGTGTATTCACCGATGACAGAGGAGATCAAGGCAAATTTTTGCTTGTTGGCTCACATGGATTAATAAATCGCCAGCAATTGTTGGCAGAAATAATTGTAATTCCTGCAAATAAATATATTTACAACATTACCAGTGAAAATGTCGAATTTTGCCCTTCGACTCATACCGCTTATAAGACATGGGTCAATGTAAAAATCGCTATAATGGGCGAAATGACAGGAACGATCAGTGACTCGATACCTGAAACTCCATTATCTTCCTCATCCTTGCTTTCCAGTATGCTCGTATATCGTTGGTTGAAACAGTCGGATGGAATGGCAAACGCAACTCTCGTGCAGGAAAAAACATTTGAGGTTGTCGAGGATTCAATGATAATCGCATGGAACAAAGATTTTCTTGACAAGATTGGGAATGAGCTTCGGAGCAAAGGAAAAGATGACTTGGCAATTGCTATTCACGATTCTTTGTTAGATGAGAATGAGCAGTTAAGCGACGATTTTGTTTCATCGTGGGAGTCTATTCGTGATAATTCATATACATATATGAACAGCCTAAAAGAAATACCAAAATTTATGACAATTCGTGATAACATTGTCAATGATATAAAATCTGAAATTGCTAATCTTAATTTGAGCGAATTTTTAGAAACCGCTCGCAACGATGGTAAATTGTCAATCACAGAAACTGGAGTTATTAATACATCTAATGATTCGATCCAGTTTTATTCTGATTCAGACTTAATAAAAAACCAATTATTTGTGACGCACAATGATTCTGTGACTAAATCTTATCTTAATCGTACTGACATTTCCGAACTATTGAGCCAATTCAACTTCACCGAAACATACGATGTGTCACGCGTTGACTCGACTGGAATAACAATTCTGTGTCCAATTGACGGTGAGTTTATTTCATCTGAAAGGAGCATGTTGGAAATTGTTTTTTCTGTTGAGGGTGAAACGATTCATGGGCGAGTTGATGACGGTGATTTGTCATGGAGCGATAAACGATAATTGATTACCATGCGATCAAAATCATTTTATGAATTATACTCTGTGAAACTATTATCTTTATTAAATGCTAAAATCGGAGCAACTCTCACTTCGCCCAATTATTCTCCTTCTTGGTTAAAATGGATATAAGTTTTGGCTGAATCTTTAATCATTGTTTGGGAAAAAAATAAGATCAGCCTTAAGCTCATTGAGAGCAGTGGAATATGGTTGGAAAATTTGCCTGAATTAAAAAATATAGAAATTCCAAGACCATCCCGATTATCAAGAATCATCCAACAGGATAAACAGCAATATACCTCAGCGGCAATTTTAGATTTACTTGAAAACACAGACATCAACCAACCACTGTGGTTCTTAATCCCAGAAAATTGGACAACAAGAATAGAAGTCGATTCACCGGAATTTCCATCTGAAGAACTTAGACATGACCATCTTGAGTGGGAGGCATCCCAACGTCTTTCAGGAGATATTGAGAATTACAATATCCATATCATTGAGCAAGACTATTCAGAAACTGTTGAAATCAGGATTATCAGATCAGACTTGTTAGAAGCTATCAATGCAATAATGCGTTCTATTGATTTACCGATATCAGGAATTAGCACTGAACCCGCTGTGGGCGAATCGTATTCATTTGAAACACCTTACGACCTCAGAGAATCTCGCCCATTTGAATCGGATGACGCAGAAGTTATAGCACCTCACAGATCAACAATCAATCCGATAGCAGCAGTGCTGATAGTCGCTGTGATTGCTGCGGTGGGTTGGTTTTGGTCAAAAGGCTCAAATGATGAGAGCGAAGTTAAGACTAATTTGGCAACGTCTGCTATGCATGAAGAAAAGTCTTTAACTGCGTCGATTGATACTACATCCCCTATGCTCTCATCCCATCCTGATTCCTCAGCTAATAAAGAGTCTGCTGTAAAAAAGGCAAGCTCCGAGATGGTAAAGGGTGAGGTTGCTCCGCTCGCAAAGGTAACAACCGCAAAGGCTAAACCGGTGTCAAAATCAGCGAGTTCACCATTAGTAGCTTTACAGCGATCTTTACCCAAAGGAGCCACGATAGAACTCGCAGTAATTTCGCCTATGGATATGCGGATTGAGGTTTCCGGTCAGATCAATACCAACAGCTGGATTAACACCCTTAAAAAATCTTCGGCATTAAATCAGATCAAATCAGTTGGTAATTACACCGAATCGGGAAGAAAGCTGACTGTGGTAGAGCTTAAAAAGCCAGAATTAATCGCTGGAAGGGGTTCAAGAAACATACTCGATTGGCGCACCAAAGCTATCTCAGCGGGCATGAGCGTCAAAGGAAGAAACGCCACTGGCAGTTCGTCAGAGGCATTTGCCTTCATTGAGTCACTCTGGAAGGACATGCATGGTTTTTCCAAAATTTATCTCGCTCATGCTGGTAATAATTGGGTCATAACAATTCAATAATATAGGATTTATCCTGCGATCTTCACTCACAATTAAGAACACCACCAAATTGACAAATTCCCATGCTTAAAATAACAGGCGGATCAGCCAAGGGTAGATCGATAAAGCTTCCTCCGGGAGATGTCCGACCGGCGATGGCACGGGCGCGGATATCGTTGTTTGACTACCTCGCTGATTTTGTGGATGGTGCGCGCGTAATCGACCTGTATTGTGGTTCGGGCAGTTTGGGGTTTGAGGCTCTCTCGCGCGGATCAAGAGCGGCGGATTTCGTGGACAACTCGGGTCAAGTGCTGAAGGTTACACAGAAAAATGCGATAAAACTCGGCTTTGAGAGGCAGTCTAAATATATAAAAGCTGACGTGTTCCAATTTCTTGACAAATACGAAGTCATCTGGAGCAAACCATTTGACATAGTCTTTGCAGCACCTCCCTACAAGATTGCCGAGCCTGATGAAATACTCAAAAAGCTCCACGAAGCCAAGCTCCTGCGGAAAGGCGGGATACTGTGCATGGAATATCCCAAATACAGCGACCCGGCGACTGCGGAAAAGTTTGTTTTGGAACGGCGGAAAGCTTACGGGACTACTGTGCTTGAAGTTTGGGAATATGTGGGGTAGGGATTTGCAGTTATTTTTGCACATGTAGCCCTGACCTTTACGGTCAGGGAATCCGCTTGAATAATTGATATTAATACCTAATTTATACATTCATCCAAATTCTGTAAAAGTTCCCGACCATTATGGTCGTGGCTAATTTGGCTCTCCTGCTATCTGAATCTCAACTTTTTTACCCCAATCCTTAGAATAAACCCCGTCAGATACGAATTCTTTAAAACTGGAGTACGGGTAATCGATTGGATTACTCACAATGCCATTTTTAACAGGATTATAGTGAATATAATCTGTATGATTTGACAAATCTTCATCACCCCTGATGGTATGCTCCCAAAATCTTGGTTGCCAGATTGTGCGTTTATCATTAGATATTTCATTGATTAAATGCTGCTTAACCAACTTTATTGAATATGAATAATTCCCTTGTTTAACAAGTACGTTACTATGATCTGGGAGAAAAACATAAGCAATCAAGTTTCCAGCACAATCTTTTAGAGTTTGTGTCCATGTCTGCAATTGTAACTTCATATGATGGTTGGAGTCGAAATATGGGTGACGATCTTTGGTTACATAAGTTAGGAAATATACTGCATTGGGATTGTCCGTTTGAATGTGTCTATATTTTACCATAGCGATTAAATTGACATTCCCCGACCGTAAAGGTCGGGGCTACATTTAGCCCAATTGGTTATTGTGCATCATGACTAGGTGATTTGCACGTAGCCCTGACCTTTATGGTCAGGGGGTTTTACATCATTCTTCACGTTTGTTTTCTTTGTGTTTTAAATCATTACTTTCCAATAGAATATCCTGGTTCTCTTTCAGATATTTCTGATCAATCGTAAACGTGATTTCTTGATACTTTTTAATATAATTACTATCTATTGCCTTGCTGCTCAATAATTGCTCCATTGCTTCAATTTGTTCAGCTCCTTTAACTTTAACCGCTATTCTTGTACTTGGGTGAGCCAATTTAGACAATGTATAAGAAATCCTCCCACTTATTTTGATACTAATATAACTTTGTGTATAGCCCATGCTCACATTGTTAGCTCGTTTTGAAAGAATTACTTTTAATGCATTCGCAGTTGCAAGTGTCCAATTGGCCTTTTTAGGCCATGTTTTTTCAGTTTCAGGCGTTCCCTCTTCTTCGTCTTCAGGTTCGATGTAGATGTCCATAATCTTAGAAAAGTTTAATATATGATCACCATCAACTTCCAATAGATTTGCCTGAATCGCAATCATTGGGATACTTAAACTCAACAGTTGTATTACATTAAAATACCGTCTTTCAAAGGATTCCGCGATAAGTACACAAAAGTGTTGACGCTGTGGATATCTTCTTTTTTCATTATCCCAGTATTCAATTGAGCGTATAATGTGTGAGGGATCTGATTCGCCAAGCATTACCTCTATTTCATACATAGAATCGTCTTCTGGATCTTTTAACAGAATATCTAACCGACCCCCACTTATTTGTTTTTTTTCTTTATTAATAGGAATTAATTCTCCAAATCCAAGCACATTAGGATTTTTGTAAATTATATCCTGTAGCCAGAACTCATCCCTACCAACATTCCTAATGAAGACCTTTTTCCCGAGTTTAATAATGTTTTCCATACCTCGTTTCCTTGTGCTTGTTGCCCTGACATTAACAGTCAGGGGTTGCAATTAGTCCAGCTTTCCCTGACTATTAACCAGCGTTTCGAACATTAATAAGATAATCAATTATAGCTATCTCATCAAATAAATAAAAAACTTAACACACAAAACCAGTACCTTACCCCCACCTACCCCTCAAACCCAATCTTCTTATGCGTACCATCGCAATAGGGCTTACTACTCGACCCACCGCAGCGACAAAATGCGTTCGCGCCTGTTTTTATCTCCACATTGCCGTTTTTATCCGTGACCCTTATCTCACCCTTTATCAACAGTGGACCATTGGGCAAGGGAGTAAGCGTAGTCTCGTGAGTAGTCTCCACTTCATCATTCAAGTAGTAAGTCAGCGCACCGGATGGACATTGACCCACTTGAGATTTCAGCTCTTCAGTTGTCGCATTATCCATCACAATCCAAGGCCTGGAATCCCGACGGTACACCTTGGGCAATGTTTTTACGCAGACCGACGAGTGGATACATTTCGCCGGCTGCCAGACGATAGTCATCTCGTCATTGGAATATTTCTTTACAATCTCTCTGTTTGCCATGACGGCTCCTTCAATTTAAATGGTTGACATTTTATCAACCTGTTAATGTGCCTTGTCCAACTGCATCTCGATAATCATAAAGTGAGCATTGTCCGCTGAAAGTGCAATCTCTAATTCAGCTACATCGTATATTTTCAATACATCCTGCTCTTCCAAAGAAGGATAATCCTTGATATTGATGCTCCCTTCAAAGCAATACATATAAGCCTGCCGACCTTCGTTTAGCGTGAAATTGACGCTCTTTTCCTTAGACGTTAACTCAGAAACGTAGATATTTACATCCTGTGAAGCGTAGTGTGCGGCATCGTCTTTGTTGGTCGAACCAGATAGAATTTGCAACAATTTATTGATTCGATCTTCCAAAGTGTACTTTTGAAATCCAAACCTAACCGGTAGATTAGGCCTCTCCGGTAATACCCATAGTTGCAGCAGGCGGCACCATTCAGTCTGTTCATTTAGCTCGGAATGCATCAGTCCTGTTCCAGCTGACATATTCTGTACGTGACCACGACTGAGAACCTCATGGTTACCAAAGTTGTCGCGATGAGTTAGTTTGCCGGAAACTATATAGCTGATGATTTCCATATTTTGGTGCGGATGCGTATTAAAACCATCATGGGGTTTCACATTATCATCATTTAACACCCTAAGAACACCAAAATTCATATTTTCAGGATCGTAATAATCTGCAAATGAAAAATGGAAATAGGTATTGGCAGGGTGCCTGTCACTCACTTCGAGAAAATAATGATCTTTAGCATTTATTTTTGTGTGTTTAGCCATTGTTTACTCCTAATTTTGATTGATAGAATAAGGTTCTTTGTATGTTAGTTTTCATATCCTTTATAATAATTTAGTCACCATCACACTAAAATTGTCTGAGTTACAACTTTGTCATTCTGGACTTGGTCTAGAATCCAGCCCTAATCTTCCACAGGTACTTCGTACCTATACTGGATTCCAGCTTTCGCTGGAATGACGATGTTGGGTAGAAAATAGTGTATGTCCAACCTTCCCCAAAATCAATCGAACTCCCCAGCCTTCAACCGCTTGACGTAATCATTAGTATATTTTACCACCACACCCGACAGTGCTATCAACCCAATCAAGTTTGGAATTGCCATCAGAGCAGTGAGAACATCCGCCAGATCCCAAATAATCTTTAAGCCGCCGATTGCTCCGATTACTACCATGAAGACATAAATCCAACGATACCAGATCACTGCTCCGGTGCCAAACAAATATTGTGTACAACGATCTCCGTAGTATGACCAGCTGATAATTGTCGAATATGCGAACAATATCAACCCAATTCCGACTATATAATGTCCATACCCAGCTAAGCCGATGTCGAAGGCGTGTGCTGTCAAGGAGGCGGAAGTCATACCACTGTCTGCCGCTCCGGTGATGATGATTACCAAGGCAGTCATGGTACAGATGATGATCGTGTCGATAAACGGTCCCAGCATCGCTACCATGCCCTCGCGTGCCATCTCTTTGGTCTTGGCGGCAGCATGTGCCATCGGTGCCGAACCCAGCCCGGATTCATTGGAAAATACTCCACGCGCTACTCCAAATCGCAAAGCCATCGCAACCGTAGCACCAACCGCACCTCCACCCGCAGCATAAGGAGTAAATGCATGTTTGACAATCAGAACTAAAGCTCCAATTATTTGATTCGCATTCAACACAAGTATCGCGAGTGCCGCCACAATGTAAATAACAGACATTCCCGGTACCAATTTCGATGCCACATTTGCAATACGCTTGATGCCTCCGAGAATGACTATGCCAACAGAGATTGCCAGAATCACTCCGATTATCAGGCTGAATGTATTTATTTCAAAGCCAAATAGACTGAATCCACCCTGTTGAACACTCGCCGGTACGATATATTTCAAACCATCCACCACCGAATTTGCCTGCACCATGTTACCGATTCCAAAAGAGGCGACCACTGCCATTAAAGCGAAACTCACGGCGAGCGAAATCCCCCAGCGTTTGGCGCGATCCACACCACCAATACGAACCAGCCATTCGGGCATAAAACCTTTTTGAAGATAATACATAGGACCGCCACGCGCTTCGCCGTCACTGCCAATTTCGCGGTATTTGATTGCCAGCGAACAGGAGGCGTATTTGGTAGCCATCCCAACCAGCGCTGTCATCCACATCCAGAATATTGCCCCAGGTCCACCGAGGGCTATAGCTCCGGCGACCCCTGCGATGTTTCCTGTGCCAATTGTTGCAGATAGAGCCGCAGCGAGGGCTTTGAAGTGGGAGATATCTCCTTCTTCATTGGGGTCATCGTATTTTCCAGAAACACATTTTATTGAGTGAATGAGATAGCGTGCTTGTAGAAACCGTAGTCTGTAGGTTATATATAGTCCGGTTCCAACCAGTAAACTTATCATTACCGGTCCCCAGACGATGCCGCTTACGGCGGAGAGTATTTCGCTTAAATTCATATTGCCTTATTTATTAGATTCATACATTCTTGATGTCGTGTCCTTTCAGAAATGCGTGCTGAAATTAGTGCTTGCTCACTTTGCTATTAAATACTGATTTACAATATACGTGCAATTACTGATAATTTGAAAGGCTTTCTAATGAAATTAATTCGCAAATTATTAATCGTACTTACCGAAATTTTCTTCTCAACCACCGGTTGTAACGACTCAGATAGTCCGTTCGCAGTTACTCCCGACAATCTCGCTCCGACTGTGGGGTGTTCAGAAAACTACAGATCTACCGACATGCAAGGAACTGCATCTTTGACTTTCAAAATACAGAGGGACAGCAGCATCCAAAGCATCAGCGTCTATCGCAACAGCTTTTCCCCCAACTGTTGGTAGTTTGAAGGCTAAACCTATGCCGTTTACACACCTGAGTGGAACACGACTGAAGTAGAGGACGTAGTTTACATCCTCGAAGTATGAGATACCGATGAGGCTGGAAACGTGGGGACTTCACCCTCTCTCATGGTCAAGGTGACTAAACATTAGCGAGCCCCCGAACGACCAAACTCCACCCGACGATTGGTTGACAGCACCAGAAGCCGGTGCGACACTCGTTGACACAGTAAGACTTAGGCTACTCTTCTTCGATGTAGAAACGTGGACTCAATTAAGCTCGTTAAGGAAGGTGCGGTGGTGGCAGTGTTTTATCCTCAAGAGCTATTGAAAGGAAGATCATGCGACAGAAATTATCGCAAACCGTATCCTAATGGACAATGAAATTGGCACTGAAAAGTTGTTAGAATTCATACTTTTATAATTATAAATTGAAAACAGTTTTATAACAATGAATTAGATTATGATAATACTGTACCGAGTGAAGATGATGTATTCGATAATCATAGAATCCTAAAGATTCATAGAAGATTCTCCGGCTATTGATGACTGCGATCCAAACAGATCGGATTTAAATGGGACCCGATCCAATATTAGAAATTACAGCGGTCGGTATGCCTATTAATTCCACATTTGTGTTCGATGAATCATCATAATCTAGGTAGCGCAGGCAAAGCTTGCTTGCTCGGAGAAATTCACAACGGATTTCGCAGATTGCGCGGATTATTTATGGTCGAAATCCGCAAAATCTGCTGTGAATCTAGGCTGGTGGTCAGGGATGCCCGCCCTACCCTGTGACGTAAGCTAATCCCGCTCGGCTGTCAAAGTATTATAAAATGACGCAATAGTCAACACAACCCAAATCCAAGCAGGAATTATCCCAATTCCAAACAGCAGCATTCCCATGAACATAATGCATCCGGCAAGCATGACAATTAGAATTATCTGACCGGTATGTCCAGAGGTTATTTGCCAGCTCAGGGCAACGGCATCCCAACCATTTAGATCTTTATCCATCATCAGAAATGGAGTAAGTATCAATTTGCAAAATATTATCACGCCTGGAACCACAAAGAAAATCAGACCAACTGTAGTTGAAACGGTGATAATTATTGCTGCGAATACAATGCTGGGAAGACGTAAAAATCCGTCAAATATCTGACCGACCTGAACTTCTCGACGACGGACAATATTTAGGAACAGTTTACAAAGCCCGAAAAAAAGAGGCCAGCTCACCAAGATTGAAAACAGCATCGAAACTAAACCAGAAGAAATATCGTTTCCAATACCGTCACCAAACAGATAGTGAACACCCAAAACTCCCGTCAATCCGACCGCAATATAAATCAGCCAAATTATTAGCAGCCTCGGTAGATCCATCCAAAGTGTCTGCCATCCCTCGCGAAATGCGCCTCCAATTGTCGGTTGAGGTGATTGATGCTGCATGCTCACCTCTTGCTGAATATCGTTCATTAATTCTCCTTAATATTGTTTTCTATTATAGGGTGAAATTTTTCTTAAATCAATGGATTTATAAGGATCATGTGCTTGGCGATAAAGATTCGGGTTGTAAACCGGAATATGGTTTGTTAATTTGGTGCATAGATCGTTAGGGGGAAACCCAGACACTGTTGTCAGTGTGACGAAGCAATCACATTTAAACTAGATCGTTTCAATTCGTTCGCAATGACTTTAATTAGGTTTCATGTAATAAATAATACGAAAGGGAATTTGAAAAAATTTCTTAGGACAGTTCTAAAATTATTGCAGTCTAGCTGGCAAGGACTGGGAAACAATAATTTTATGCGAGTAATATGGCTCGGTGTAGTTTCTGGTTTTTCGTTGATATCTCTTGTTGGATTCATCCTGTTGAAACTGTCAGCAGATTTACCGGATCTCGATCAACTAAGAGACTATGAGCCTCGTCTGACAACGCAGGCACTGGATCGCAATGGTGTCTTGCTGACAGAATTTTATACTCAACAAAGAAGCATAGTACCATTGAACAGAGTGCCCGAGCATACAATTCAAGCAATATTGTCAACCGAAGATCGCCGGTTTTACAACCATTGGGGGATGGATACTTGGCGAGTAGCAAGTGCTGCATTAATCGACATAATGACTCTCAGTGTGAAACAGGGCGCATCGACGATTACGCAGCAACTTGCGCGTGACCTATACCTCCATAAACGGCGGACATTCTCACGAAAAATACGCGAAATCCTGACTGCTTTACAAATTGAACGCAATTATTCAAAGCGCGAAATTTTAGAAATGTATCTTACGCAGATTTATTTTGGACATGGAGCTTATGGAATTGGGTCGGCTGCACAGAAATATTTTGGAAAGCCCGTTGATTCACTAAACATCGCTGAGTCAGCATTACTTGCAGCACTACCTAAAGCCCCATCGCGATACTCACCACGGTTTCACCCAAAGCGCGCACTTCGTCGCCGTAATCTTGTGCTTAGTGGAATGCTCGCACAAGAGCAGATAACTCGACAAGAATACCGTAACGCACTTGAATCACCAATAGAGCTGATTCCACGAGACTCGAGTCTATACAATTATGGAATCGCTCCATATTTTACAGAAATGATCCGGCAAGAGCTTTCCGTAGAAGGCACACTCCTTGGATTTGATTATCTCGAAGATGGATTGCAGATTCACACTACTTTAGATGCACGGATGCAGGAGTTTGCGGAAAGGGCTGTTAAAGACCATTTTACACCATTTCAAAGCGCATATCGGCACCGCTTTATTGCCCGATCAATGAAGGAAATTGCACTGGCATTATACGATTCAACCGTAATCGATGAAGATGGTGAGGTCTTAATTCCGTTGGACACTCTTATGCTCGACAGCTTACGAATAGATTCCATGTACTCACGTCGATCTATCGTGCAGATTGCAATGGTAGTCTTGGACCCGCATAACGGTGATATTCTGGCGATGATTGGCGGTCGCGATTTTGCTAAGTCTAAATTCAATCGAGCTGTACAGGCTATTCGACAGCCGGGATCAATTTTTAAGCCTTTCACCTATGTGACAGCGATAGACAACGGCTATCCAACTACCTTCGAATTGTTAAATCAGGATGTAGTTATCATAAACGATGACGGAACACGTTGGGTGCCTCAAAATTATGACCATTCACATGGTGGACTTACGACATTGCGCGAGGCGTTACGCCGCTCGTTAAATCTGATCGCAGTCAGATTAGTACAGGAAGTAGTCCCATCCAAACTTGTTAGACGCTATGCTCAACAAATGGGTATATCCACTCGGATTGCTGCTGTTGATGCAATCGCACTCGGAGCATCTGGGGTTTACCCCATAGAAATGACGGCTGCCTTTTCAGCTTTTGGAAATGGCGGAATACTCTGTACACCTCGGGGTTTGCTCTCGGTTGAGGATAGATTTGGCGATGAAATTTCAAGCTATCCAGCAAAGCGCAAAGTTGCTCTTTCCCAAGAAACTGCTTACATTATGACAGATATGCTATCCACGGTAATTAATCGAGGCACGGGTGGATCATCACGTTGGAAATGGCACTTTTATAAAACTGCTGCCGGAAAAACTGGAACTACCAATGACTATACAGATGCATGGTTCGTTGGCTTTACGCCCAATCTTGCTTGTGGCGTTTGGGTGGGGTTGGATGACCCCTCTGAATCTCTTGGAAGGGGTCAATCTGGAGCGACCGCAGCACTGCCAATCTGGGCTAACTTTATGAAAATGGCATACGACTCATTAGATATAGAGGACATGGATTTTGAGATTCCATCAGGAATTGTTGAACTTACCGTTTGTGGCATAACTAAAGAAATTGCTACTCCATATTGTCCAACTAAGTTAGAAGAAGTATTTCGTAAGGACGCTCAACCCCAAGGTATGTGTCCTCAACACAAGAAAGTGAAAGGGTGGAATTGAAGGGTTAAACCTTAAAAGACCAGATGTAATATGATAAAAGCTGTAATATTTGATTTAGACAATACTTTAACGGATTTCATGTTGATGAAAAAGGAGTCCGTAAAGGCTGCTGTGTCCGCAATGCTTGATGCAGGGTTGGAGATGAGAAGCGAAGATGTACATACAGCTATCAATGAAATCTACCGTGAAGAGGGCATTGAGTATCAAGAGGTGTTCGATCACTTTTTGAAACAGCATTACGGTAAGATTAACCATAAGATTCTGGCATCTGCAATTGTGGCTTACCGCCACGCTCGGGAAGCAACTCTGTCGTTGTATCCACATGTAATATCAACAATTGCAACGCTTGCCAAACGAGGGATAAAGCTTGCAATACTAACAGATGCTCCTCCAAAACAGGCATGGTTGCGACTGTGCTCCTTAAGCCTTCAACACTTATTTGACGTCGTGATTACTCCCGAGGAGACGGGTGTACATAAGCCATCACCGCTTGCATTCAGAGCAGCGATTGATACCTTGAATGTCAAGAAGGACGAAGTTATTATGGTAGGAGATTGGCCTGAAAGGGATTTGGTGGGAGCGAAAAATTTTGGCATCCGGTCTGTATTCGCGCGTTATGGTAATACACGTGGTGTTACAGTTTCTGGGGCAGACTTTGATATAGAGGATATTGCGGAGTTGTTAGAAATAGTAAAAAATGGTTAGTATTTAATTATTGGATCAGACTTTTTAAACTGCCTATACATAGGTAAATTTGATTGACATTCATAGATGGTTAATTTATATTTTGTGATCTGATATGTATGCGCCCATAGCTCAATTGGCAGAGCAAGTGACTCTTAATCACTAGGTTGTAGGTTCGATTCCTACTGGGCGTACAAGTTATATGTTTATGATAATAAACACTTAACGAAAGAAGTACAACATTTTGACGACCTGACATAATTATCTAAGTCATTGTTATTAGACCCAATTTTGGACACTGTTGTACATTTATAGACTATTTTTAGACCATAAACTGTATGTCGTCAGAATCTTCGGGACACCTTTGCCCATTTTCTAAGGTGTAGTTTGCATAGTTATTGAACCAGTTTTCTGGTTCAATATTTTCCTTCTTTTCAACGTATCCTGCTTGATAATTTCCCTTTCATTAAGAATGAAAATTCTTCTTCCATGATACATGTCAGCTGGCGTCACATTATCTAATGATTCATGATACCTTTCGTTGTTGTAATAATCTACAAACTTCTCTATTTCAGCTTCTAGTTCTCCTGGAAAGTAATAGTTTTGCAGCTTCACAACATTCTTCATGGTACGATGATAACGTTCTATCTTGCCCTGTGTCTGTGGATGATACGGCGCTCCACGAGTGTGATCCATGCCTCTATCATCAAGATAATCTTTCAGTTCTGAAGAAAGATAGCATGGGCCATTGTCAGATAGCAAGCGTGGACGGTGACGAACATTGACTTTTCCAACACCAGTTTTATCTATTGCCATGTCCAGCACTTCCTTCACATCACCGACTGACATTGTGGTAAAGACCTTCCAGGAAAGGATATACCGTGAGTAATCATCAAGAATAGTACCGAGATAATACCAGCCCCAACCAATTATCTTGAAGTAGGTAAAATCAGTCTGCCAAAGTTGATTGATCCGTTTAGTTGGGTTCTTGAACTTATCACTGGCTGACATTAAGACATAATTAGGGCTGGTTATCAGATCATACGACTTTAATATCCTGTAAACACTGGACTCAGAGATATAGTAATGCTCCTTGTCAGTAATTTGCCATGCTAGCTCACGTGATGTCAGCTCTGGCCGATCTAAAGCGATCTGCACGACCTTATCCTTTTCACAGTCAGGTATCCGGTTCCAGAATCTTCTTGGTCCAGGTCTGTGATCAGTTAGACCATCATAACCATATCCAAGATAGCTTTTGTACCAGTTGTAGAAGGTACTGCGGGGTATATCCAGCTCTTTCAACGTCTTTCTGACAGACAGTTCAGACGCTTCTACAGTACGGATAATCTCCATCTTTTCAGCTTGATTGTACCGCATCAATCGTCCAACCCGGCATCCAAGCCATTCAGACTTTTTTTTAGGACACGATTCTTCAACGATAGTTCAGCTACCAGCTCCTTTAGTTGGTTGTTTTCTGCCCTGATGCCGACAACTTCATGAACTATTTGCTTCCCTGACAGTGTCGCCTTGTAGCCTCTTCTTTCCGGCTTCAAGGAACTCCTTTGACCACTTGTAGTACATATTAGCATGGATGCCTTCACGCCTGCAGATCGCTGCGATTGAATCCTCACCACGCAACCCGTCGAGAACAATCCTGATCTTCTCTTCGGATGAATATTTTATTCTCGTTCGCCGCCTAATATCACGGACGGTACTGTCAGATTTTGAATTTGACTTCATACTTACTCCAATTATTGTATGTGTCAGCTTTTCTACGAAAATCTGACATGTGTGCCCTGTAAAGTAAAACCAAACAGGGCTGTTTACACAGTCAAACCACACCTTAGCTTTTGGGTCTAAATGGTCCAGCTAATTCTGACGCCGTAAATTCCATCTGCCCACAGAGTACAATATCGACAGGCATCTCCCATATTGTGAATTACTAATAATTTATCGTTTTTACCAAAGAAGTCCATTAAATTACTGTCACCGTTCAATGTTGAAAAACTGTAATTACGAACTTCATCGCCTTTATTATCTTTCTGCAATTTGCCGATCTTCACCATCAACTCGCCAATTTGTTCCTCTAATTCTCTAATCTCACTTTTTGGCATTTGATCTCCATTTTAACAATATCATTCCTATTCTATGTAGTACTATCAGCAAATTATTTTTATCTCGCCAGTGAACCCATTGGGTCCCAAGGCTCTAATTTGACTGGTTCACGCTTAAACAAATCTAAAATTCTTTTAGGTAAATACTTCTTATCAACAACTACTTCAAAATTGTATTCATCAAACCATTTATCTGTCATGAGAAAATACCCTTTGGCACCACTTTTGTCACCCCAGCTGTTTTCTACTCTCCACTTTGTAGGTTTGTCATTCACAAGATCCACTCCGGTAAAGAGCATCGCGTGTGTCATCAGGCTGTCACCATATTCTAATCTAGTTCCTTTATCCATCTTGAAGTCTGTTGAAAAAAGAGACTCATAATCGTAGAGATCCATATCCATCACTCCAAGATCTCGATGAAACATTTTACCTACGTCGCAACCAAACCAAACGGCTTCGTTCTTTACAATCGAATTTACGGCAGCCTTTTTAATGTCATCTATTTCTACGTTTGCATATTTTATGATTTCACCACCGACAACATTACCCAAATAACTAACAGTATATAGTTCGTTCATTTTTTTGTTAGACATCGGTGCGTGAATGAGACAGACTTTATCTTTAAGCTTGATATTTGAATGCTTTTTATAAAAATCCAAGCTTGTTAAATTGGTGAAGCGAATGAATTTTTTGTCTTTATCACGTACTTGCCAGTCAAAAGTATCAGGGGGATTTCCCAAGCATATGCAGAGCATGGAATAAATCGTTGACATCATTCCCTCTTTTTCCTTGCGGAGATCGGTTACTTTTGCGCTTTTATTATTCATATTACGCAAGGTCCAAGCAAACTCTCGCAATTTACGGGTTAAGAATCGATTCATCATCCTGGACTGACTGCTTTGAAAGCTCTCCGGCATGACTGATTTGGGTAAGACGCCATATTTTTCAATTAAGTTTACGAACATGTCCCACTGCCCACCGTCTTGGACGGGATTGTCGAGCAGGTACATCATCAGACGGCTCTCGTAGGACTCATCAAAGGTGTTTAATATGTTTTCTAAGAAATAGTTTGATTTTTCAAGCTTATCGCAAAACATGAAATAATTCTGTGAAAACTCAAAGTCGCCGATATTATATTTTTCAGCGAGTGAGAGTCTCATCAGGTTTAGACCTGCAAAACCCCAGCAACGACCTGATTGTTTCTGATTGGTGACAGCATCCATTTCTGAAGATACTACATTTGAAAACGTGTGATCAATCATCCTGAACCCATCCCAATTCATGGCAATATTATTAATATCACTGCGAACTAAGGCATTACGAGCAACTCTATTTGTACTATTTGATATAAATTTTTTGTTAAATTTAGTAATATTTGTTTTAGAAATCGAATCTTTCATTATTTCCCTTTGGTGTTGTATGATTATTATTAAGATACGGATTACTAATTACATTATTTGTTTCTCATGATAATTCATATAATTGATACTATGAAATCAAAATGAAAGTTGTAATTATCTTGTTACGCACCTTACTCAATCGCATGAATGATAAAAATATTCTGCTAACCTTAAATTACTAAACTTACAAACGCTTTCCAAATATAATTACAGGGTTAAATGCTCACATCTATGGATTGGTTAATTTAAATTTATTACAATTAATAGGTCTATAACGAGATTAATTCTCGGTACGCATTTAGTAGAATCTCAAACTTCTTGCAACCAGCTATCAGTGTTTATATATTAAGTGCAATTGTAAGTCTTCGACACTGTTAATTTGTAAAGCAGAGCCTAATTGTGTATATGTGGAAATTCGCAATCTGACAATAATTTTTTTACGTTATATTAAATAGTGATTTACAATAAAATGGAGAGGTGTCTGAGTGGTCGAAAGAGCGCGCCTGCTAAGCGTATTTTTAACTTACTTCAAACCCCCACGACAACTACATTCTAAAACCCTAATCTTTGATACTAATAATCTTACAGTGTAGTATCGGTTAATATCGGTTAAATACGAATTGGATCATATTGCAGTGATTATCCCAATATAGTCCCAATATATTATTAGTATGGGAGCTTTTCAACAGCAAATTTTTTATGATCTGGGAGTAAATGGGCATATAGCTCAGTTACCTTTGTTGTAGTGTGTCCCATTAATGAGGATATTGTGGTCAAGTCAACTCCTTGCATTACAAGATGCGATGCAAAAGTGTGACGAAGTGCATGAGTAGTTAAATAATTTGGCAGATTGTCAACCATTTCTCGAAGCCGCTTATACCTGACTGAAATATGAGCATAATCCTTTGCAAATCTCCAGAATACCAGATTATGTTCCTTGCTTTCACCTTTTAGCTCATTTAGCAAAGTAATGAGATTCTTTGATAATGGAAAAGTTCTATATATTTTTGTTTGGCTATCAGGTTGACCAAGGTGAATCACCTCATTTTCCCAATCAACATCATCCCACTTTAATTCTACAGCTTCAGTGCGACGACTGCCTGTCCAGAGATAAAACTGAGTGAGCCTTCTGAAGTGTAGATTTGTAATATTATCAAGCATGGTATTAACTTGCTCAATAGTTAAAAATTTTGGTTTTGGAGAGCTCTTTGCGATTGAAAGTGGTTTGATAGATCTAAATGGATGTTCTTTTATAATTTCATGCTCATCGATTGCACGTTGAAAGACGGCTTTTAATTGGCGTAACTGCATGTTAATAGTTGTGTGATTGCGACCCTGATTTTCCAAATATAGTATGTATTTCTCAATTTGGCTCTTATTAACATCCAAAACTGGAATATCGTTAGCCCAATTAATCAATCCATTTATTGCCCATTTATTAATACTAATGGTTCTTGGCCTCTTTCTTGGAGCACACCACCTGGAATCAATATCGAGCAATTGTGATAAGGTTGCAGCAGAAGTTTTATTAGATTGTACTTCATCTTTCGGGTTCTTGCCAAGCGCGAGGATGGTTTCAACATGAGCTTTTCTTTGGTTTGCTACTCTTCGAGAGGTAATACCAACTTTTAGCCGTTCCCGTTTCCCGTTCCAATAATATATTATCCTGTAAAATGTACCGTTCTTTGCTTTTATTCCCTCAAGCCCTGCCATAATTTCCTCTTTATTAAACTTAATACAAAATAACACCCCACTGGATCCACCGCAAGCTAATCACTTGATATCATGCAGGTACTCAAATTCTAAAACGGGTACTTTGTGGGTACTCAAGATTTGTTAGGTTTAAAATTACAAGTACTTAAAAGCACTGTTACTGTTGGAGATCGCAGGTAACAAAGCACCTTAACTATATGTTATTTAAAATAATAACTATAAATAACGTGCAAATATTGGGTACTCAACCGCAAATTCACTACCCTGGAGCCCCTGCTACATATGGGTTGTTACTGTTTAGTGGTATTTTGGGAACATAAGGTAACAATCTTCACTCTCTTGACAGTCTAATGTGGTTTCCAATTGTCATCGTACTCATACTTCAAACATGAAATTCTAATAGGAAGTAGACTGCCCAATATTGATATATGTGCAGCCTTTCTACCTACTTGAACCTATATAATAACTAAATCCTAAATGAACGCTTCCCTGTCTTAATATAAAGGTAATGGAATTTTGTACGGTGTCTTTTCCTATCGATACTTTTCATCAAGCTTACCTGCTTTCTTGAAATCTTTAGCTGCTTGAAATTTACCTCTCTCTTCAATAGCTCGACCACGATAATAGTAAGCATCACTATTTTCAGGATCAAGTTTTATGGTTTGATCGAAATCAGAAATAGCACGGTCGTATTTTCCAATTTTACTATAAGCCATGCCCCTCTCATAATATGCAAACCTAGAATCGGGGTCAATTTCTATAGCTCGATTGTAATTAGATATAGCCAGATCGTAGTTACCCATCTTTTTATAGGTATCCCCACGCAATAAATTTGCATGCTTATATTCAGAGTCAAGTTCGATTGCATGATTGAAATCTAAAATTGCACGAGCGAAAT
>Ga0209402_10000959_pt1 | contig 32952 bp, 23 predicted proteins | sample ArcticOcean_MG_C_3_FD_187437 | JGI IMG/M metagenome (GOLD analysis project Ga0209402, IMG submission 187437) | Marine microbial communities from western Arctic Ocean - ArcticOcean_MG_CB8_126 (SPAdes) (version 2) | ecosystem: Environmental > Aquatic > Marine > Oceanic | place: Arctic Ocean... | reverse complement strand
ACATCCGCTACTACAACTTCGAAAGAAAACACTCCAGCATCGAATACCTCAAACCTGCCCAGTTCGAATCTCTCATCAACCAACCAGAATAAGAGAACGCACTGTCCGCAAAAACGTCACCACCCCAGCACTCCTCAAAGGATCGCTCGACGAAACTCCGTCTCTGAGCTGGCTCGTAGAGGATAGGGACGCAACATACCAACAACTTATCGAGGAGTGCGCCCGTCGTAAACCGAGTAAAGATGTCAACATGCTTCACGTGTTTGAGGACCTTCTGCATCAGCTAAGAGGGCCAGTTCTTCAGGCGGAGATGCATGCAAAACGTGCAATCAAACGCCTAAATGACAATGTGGAGCGACGCAACCTCTTGGCGATTCGCGGTTTGTGTGCAAAAGCAAGCCGAGTCTTACGAGAAAGCACACTCTTGATGGAGCTCCACGCGGGTCGGCACGTTTCCATTCAACGGACTTCAGTTCCTTGGGAGTTTTTCGTTAAGACTGCGATCGAACTGGCAGAAGACGGTGAGGTACTCAGCGGACACCGTGAAATCAAGTGTGACGTCGACCGGCAATCATTCTTCGATCCACCGAGGAGAGCGAGGGTTTCTGTGGATCGAGACGTACTTCAGATTTCTCTTAGCAACGTCGTAGACAACGCCTTCAAGTACAGTTTTCAGGACACCACGATCCGAATCGCCGCTGAAGTTACACGCAATCGTTGGCTTCGAATTGTGGTCTCAAACACAGGGCTCCCAATTACTGCGGACGAAGTTGAAAAGTGCGGGACACGCGGATGGAGAAGCGAAAAGGCGATGTGGACGACCAGTGAAGGGTCTGGAATCGGCCTTTGGGTTACGCGTGAAATGTTGAATTCGGTAGGAGGGGGGCTTGAAGTGTTTCCCACGTCTCCAGATGGAATCACACGAGTCGTTCTTTCATTCCCGATAGGTGACCCACAATGAGAGTCGTGCTGCTTGAAGATAGCTATTTGGATGTGGAGTCAATTGCGAATGATATACGTCGCAGTTTCTCAGACGCCACGGTCATTCACATCTCGACGGAATCGGAGTTCAGAGAACATGTACCAAGTTTCGCGCAGAATCCTCCGGACTTGTTTGTACTTGACGTAATGGTGCGATGGGCGGACCTTCGACAAGACATGGAAGTAAGTCCGCCCGTCGACGTAGCAAACGAAGGGTATTATCGCGCCGGGATTCGCTGTCAAAAACTCCTCGCAGAACACGAAGTTACAAGCGAAATTCCAGTAATCTTGTACTCCATTCTTGATCGTGGCGAGTATGAGGCAGACATTCAGTCGCCGAAGCCAAATATCATCGGCATCACAAAGAGCTCCGACGGGAGGCTTTCTGCAGTTATTCGGTCGATTGTCGATGCATCTGACGCAACAGGCCAACACAAACCAAGCGTGTTTGTCGTTCACGGACATGACGACGCCGCAAAGGAAAGCGTCGCGCGGCTCATTGAAAAAGTCGGTTTACAGGCTGTAATCCTTCATGAGCAGGCAAATGCAGGGATGACAATCATTGAGAAGATCGAAGCACACTCTGAGGTGGTTTACGCTGTGATTCTCTTGACTCCCGACGATGTGGGACGACTCAACAAAAAAGGAACTAAGCTCCAGGGTCGAGCTCGACAAAATGTCATTCTTGAACTTGGTTACTTTACAGCGAAACTCGGAAGGCAGAACGTCTGCGTGTTGCACAAACCGGATGTTGATGTCCCATCGGACTTTCAGGGTATCCTTTACACTCCAATGGACGACGCAGGCGCATGGCGAGCTAAGCTTGCCAAAGAAATGAAGGTGGCTGGGTTGCCGATCGACACGAACAAGATTTTGGATTTGTCCTAGCTCAACCAGCGAAAGATTTGGCTGTGGGACTCCGGTGGGCAGGCCGATCAGCAGCTGATCCACCAGCTCTACATGGATCAGACGAGCGTTGCCGCGCTGGTCTTCGATCCGCAGAAACAGGAACTGCTCGATACGCTGGGGACCTGGGATCGCGACCTGACGCGAGCCGCGACACAAGGCTTCAAGAAATTGCTCGTGGCCGGCCGGACGGACACCGGCGGACCGCGTTCCGTGAGCTGCGGACAGGTCGAAACCTTTGCGAAGGAGCGCGGCTTCGCGCGCTACATCGTGACAAGCGCCAAGGAGAACGTCGGTTGCGAGGAACTCAAGACAGCGATCATTGACCTGATCGACTGGGACCAGATGACGAAGCGCACCTCGCCAGCGCTGCTCAAGGAAGAAATCGTCCGGCTGAAGGAAGAGGGCAGGACGTTGATGCGGTTTAATGAGTTGCGCGAAGCGTTGTCACTGTGTATGCAAAGTAGCCATCACGCTCGGCGTGATGAGCGCGACCATTGGGAAGCTGAAGGCGACGTCGTCGCCAAGCCGCACCTGGAAGGGGCTCCTCACGCGGAGTGTGAGGGCTACTATCGCTTCGCGGACGACGAACTGAAAACCGTGATCTCGCTGTTGGCCTGGCCGGGCGTGGATTGGGAGTTGGGATTCGGTAGCTGGATTTTGCTCCAGCCCGAGCTGATCAACTCTCACGCTCAGGCGGTGATCCGCAGGCTGCGGGATCAGGCTCTGGGGCTGTCGGTCATCGAGCCGTGATATTCGCACCCGGCGCGAATCGATCGTTTCTTTCAATTTAGTACGCTCTCGGCGTTGACGCGTAGCTCGCACATTGTATTATTGTGTTAATACAATATTTCGAGGCTGCGGCGATGCAGATTCATGTGACAGACTCGGACGGCACGCCTCTTTATGTGCAGGTCGTCAATCAGATTAAGTTTCTGGTGGCCTCGGGCAGGCTGGCGGCCGGGGAGCAGTTGCCGCCTGTGCGGAAGCTCGCGGAGCAACTGCTCATTAATCCCAACACGGTGGCTCGGGCTTATCGGGAACTGGAATCGGAAGGGGTTGTGACTTCGCGTCGAGGCGCCGGAGTGTTTGTCTCGGACGGGGGATCGCCGCTGTCTCGTAAAGAGAAGAACCGGATCCTTAACGAGCGGATTGATGCTCTGCTGACTGAGTCGCAACAACTGGATGTCGGCGTGGACACGTTGCTGAAGCTGGTCCAGCAACGCAGTCGGAAGTTCCCATCGCAGGGGAAATCTTTATGACTTCGACTTCGAACTCAGGTGATTACGTGATCGAAGTGCGCGACCTGTCGCGTCGCTTTCGAAAGAAGGTGGCTCTGGACGGAGCGACTCTGTCCGTGCCGACAGGATGCGTGTTCGGGCTGGTGGGAGAAAACGGAGCCGGCAAGACGACGCTGCTCAAGCACTTCCTGGGTCTGTATCGGGCTCAGACGGGATCCGTGCGAGTGTTCGGGAAGGACCCGGTCGCGGATCCGCCCGGTGTGCTGAGCGAGATCGGGTATCTGTCGGAGGATCGTGACCTGCCGGACTGGATGCGTGTTTCTGAGCTGATGAACTACACGAAGCAGTTTTTTGCGAACTGGGATCCAGTTTACGCCGAAGAGTTGCGGGACATGTTCGAGCTGTCGGGCCGGCAGAAGATCCGCACGTTGTCACGCGGGCAACGGGCGCGGGTGGGATTACTGGCGGCTCTGGCGCATCGACCGAATCTGCTGCTGCTGGATGAGCCGTCGTCGGGTCTTGATCCGGTTGTACGACGTGACATTCTGGGCGCGATCATTCGCACAGTGGCCGATGACGGACGAACGATTCTGTTCTCGTCGCACCTGCTGGACGAGGTGCAACGTGTGTCGGATCGCGTGGCCATGCTGCATCACGGTCAGGTTCTGTTGTGTGACACTCTGGATCGACTGCTGCAGTCACATACGCGGTTGACGGTTCGGTTTCCCGAGGATCTGGCGACGGCTCCCGAGTTGCCGGCTGCGTTGCGGTGCGAGGGTTCGGGCCGGGAGTGGACGGTGATCTGCAATGGGCAGGTGGACGAGCTGGAGCAGGCGCTGAACGGGATGCAGGGCGAGATTGTGGATCGAAGTTCGCCTTCACTGGATGAAATCTTTGTAGCCAGGGTTCATTCGTAGAGTCCGCAGTGCGTAATGTTCGTACTGTGCGTGATGCCCCCTCATCCGACCTTCGGCCACCTTCTCCCCCGGTGGGGGAGAAGGAAGGGTCTCCCGACCATATCCGACTCACGAACCTGTCCAGGAGGAAGAACGATGCGATTTACCATGCTGGCCGCTGTGGCTTTGAGTTGTGTGTTTACGTTTCCGCTCGCGGCTCAGGATGACGCTGCGAAGAAGCCGACCGAGGTGGCCGTGTTCCGGCTGTCTGGTGGCGTCACCGAAGCGCCGACAGCGGAAGATATGCCGTTTCTGACCGGTGGTGGTGTGCCCGAGTCGTTCCTGTCTCTGACGACTCGACTGCGCGGGGCCGCGAAAGATGACAAGCTTGCGGCTGTGGTCTTCCTCCCGACCGCCAACGCGTTCGGTTATGCGCAGAGCCAGGAAATCCGCGCGATCATTAAAGATCTGCGTGCTGCGGATAAACAGGTTCTCGTGCATGCCGATGCGATTTCCACGGGCATGGCAGCGACTTTTTCCGGTGCCACTTATATCGCTCTCTCGCCAACCGGCATGGTCTCGGTCGAAGGCATCTATGGAGAGCAACTCTTTCTACGCGGTCTGTTCGACAAGCTGGGCGTGAGTCCGGACTTCGTCACGATGGGTGCTTACAAGAGTGCCGCCGAAACGTTCATGCGCAGCGAGCCGTCGAAAGAAGCGGCCGAGATGACCGACTGGCTGTTCGACAGCATCTTCGATTCGATCGTGCAGAGCATTGCTGAAGGTCGAGGTGTTTCCGAAAAGAAGGCGCGGCAACTGATCGACGTCGGACTCTACACGGCTGAGGGAGCCCTGGAGGCTGGACTCGTTGACGCCGTCCAGCATAAATCGCACTTCGAAGTCGAGTTGCGTAAGCGGTTTGGCAACGACATCACATTCAATACGCGGTACGGCAAGAAGTCCCAGCAGCAGCTCGATCTGTCGAGTCCGTTCGCTGTGATGCAGTTGTGGGCGCAGTTGCTGGGCGGTGGTTCGAAGCCCTCTGGTCCCAAGAAGGACGCAGTCGCTGTGATCTACGTTGAAGGCTCGATCATGACGGGCAGCGCGCCGACGTCGATGTTCGGGACAACCGGTGGGGCGTTCAGTGAACCGATCAGCAAAGCGCTCGACGCTGCAGCGCGCGATGACTCGGTTAAGGCGGTCGTACTGCGAGTCGACTCACCAGGTGGATCGGCAACCGCCAGCGAGATCATTCTGGAAGCCACCAAACGCGTGAAGGCCCGCAAGCCGATCATCGTCTCGATGGGTAACACCGCAGCCAGTGGTGGTTACTACGTGGCCGCAGCCGTGGACACCATTTTTGCGGAACCCGCCACTATCACCGGTTCGATTGGTGTGCTGGGCGGCAAGCTGGTGACGACTCAGATGTGGGACAAGACCGGCATCAATTTCGTGCCGATTCAACGCGGGAAGAATGCAAACATCTTCAGCTCGTCGCAGAAATTCAGTGATGCTCAGCGTGAGCATCTGAAAGGCTGGATGGGCAGTGTTTACGGAGAGTTCAAAGCACACGTCCAGGCGGGACGTGGTGATCGGCTGGTCAAACCTCTGGAAGAGATGGCCGGTGGTCGTGTCTTCACCGGAGCACAGGCGAAGGAACTCGGTCTGGTTGATCAGCTTGGTGGACTGCACGACGCGATCGCTCATGTTGCGAAAGATGCGAATCTCAAAAAGTACGAGGTGCGCGTGATTCCGCGTCCAAAGAATTTCGCGGAACTACTGATGGGCGACGCGGGCGGTGGCTCCAAAAAGCCAAACCGTCACCTGCAGAATGGCATCGCCGGTAGTCCGTTGTGGCAGACGGTGTTGCCGATGCTGCAGGGACTCGACCCGCATCGCATACAGGCGGTGCGTCAGGCGATTGAGCATCTGGAAATCACGAGTGCGGAAAAAGCATCGCTGACGATGCCCATCCTGCTCATGCGGTAGCACACGAGTTGTCCCTCATCGGCGGATGTGTCGGTGAGGGGAAGGCGAGGATCGATACGTGACATTCTCTATCATCCGCAGTCTTACCTGGGAATACGTGCGGCTCATCGCGGTCCTGCTTCCGGCCACGGTGGCCCTGATAGTTGGCGGTCCGTGGGCTTTCCTCGGGCTGATTCAGCTGCAGGGGCTGACGATGGACGAGGCAGCATTCCGCCCCTATCAGATGCTCGCGCCCTTTCTGGGTCTCGGCACGTTTGCATGGATCACGATCGGTCTGCTGCCAAACTCCAACTGGCGGCCGCGGATCTACACCATGCCCGTCTCGACGCGGCTGCTGGTTACCTGGCAGATGGCCATCGGCATGCTGCTGGTCGCGATTGTTAATCCGCTCACCATGTGGCTGTACTGTGTGAGTTTCGGATCCGAATGGCCGTTTCTGGGGCCGACCCTGTTTCAGATGTCGGCGATGTCGGTCGCCTGCTGCTTCACCTGGTATCTGGCCATACCGAACACCGGATCCGGTGTTCGGTACGCGCTGTCCGTGTTTCGCAATTTGGGTGCGATCATTGTGATTGTCGCGGCGGGCGTGTTCTGGCTGGATGCACGGTACAAGCCACCCGCTGGCTCGAAGCTCGAATACGCCGCCTGGGATGCCATCACTCTGGGCGAAGCTGCGACAATGCTCGCGGTCGTCGTCGTCGCGTGGCTGATGGCAATGCGTGGAGCGATGCGTCACCGTCACAGTGATCTCGCGGAATTGCCGGACTTCGATGCGACTTCAGTTACCGATGAGCCCGAGTCCAAAGACTTCGGACCGGCCTGGCTCAATCGCTTCCGCATGGCCCATCGTTTGCGTGATGCCGACCATGCGTTGTCCTGCCTGCATTGGCAGGACGGGCTGATTCTGGCCATCGTGCTGGCGTTCGGCTGGGGGATCATACTGCTGGGGGCATTGATCGCCTTATTTGGCTCCAACGATCATCGCAACAAGGTTGAGGGTGCTCTGGTCTTCCTGACCATGTTTCCGGTGATGGGAGGTCTGATGATCGGATCCGTCCTGGGTAGCGAAACCTGGGAAAAGCAGCGCCGAGGCATGCGGACGTTTACGGCAGTCACGCCCGTTTCGGACGCGCGACTGGCACGGTCTTATCTGCTTAACACGGTGAAGACGTCGTCCGTGTTCTGGGTCATGCTGGTGACTGCGGCCGTCGTCGTCCTGTTGATTGGCCTGTGGCGAAGCGGGACGGGAGCCCTGGTTAGCGATTTCCAAAACCTGAAGCACCCGCGTGAGCTCGGAGTATGGTGGCTTCCGCTGTTCCTGTTGCTTTCATACCTGTCGACCTGGACCGCCGCCGGATTGACCGCTTCGCTCACATGGACGGGCCGCGACTGGCTCGTCGGGCTGGTCGTGACGATCGTCTTCAGCCTGATGTTTTTTGTGCCAGTCACCATTGAGACGCTCATACCGCCCGAGTCTCGCGATGCGGCCCAACATGTCATCCTGCATGCTGGAGGAATTCTCATAGCTGTCCTGACGCTGGTCGCATTCCACGTGGCAATTCGGATGCGGGTGATCAACGGCCGCTCGGCCTGGTTCGCTGTCGCGGCGTGGACGATCGAATCCGCCTTGCTGTGGTGTTTCCTGCCTGTGGCTGCGATCTATCGTCTTGCATGGACCGGAGTGCTCGCCTGCACGGTGGCCCCGATTGCAACGGCCCCACTGGCACTCGCCTGGAATCGACATCGATAGCGTGTGTCGGATTCCGTGTTCGTCAATTACATGATGTCTCGATAGAGATCGTCGAACACCCTGCGGCACTGGGCGGATTCCTCTTCGCTCAATCCAAGATACGGCGGCAGCACTCGGTTTGAGAATTCGGGATCGCGTAACCACAGGAATGTCTTGTCATAGCTGCCGTCGATCATCTCACGCGAACAATGCGCGAACAGGTTCGTTCCGACCTCACGGAAGAATTGAGTGATGCGAAAGAGTTCCTTCAGGTCTTTGTTCCTGCCGGCTTCAAAGAACTTCCAGGTGGTCTGGGGGAATAACGCGTCGTAACTGCAAAGCAACGAGCATTCGCCCAGCGTACAGCCCATCGCAAAATTACCTTCCAGTAGAAAGTGCTGGAGTTCCGGCGCCTTCTCCAACAGGTCGGCCGTACGGGCGTAATCGGTCGTGCTGTTCTTGGTGGCGACCAGATTAGGAACCTCTTCAGCGATGCGATGGTATTCCGCGCCGCGAATGATGCGTTTCGCTCGCGGCAGGTTGTAGTGCAGGAATCGGCTGTCGGAGAACGCGCTGCAAACCGTTTTGAAAAAGATCAGCGTTTCAGCTTCGTCGAGCGCACCCCAACTCGGCAGCGAGACCTGAAACATGCGGATTCCGCGTTGATGAGCGACGCCGATGCGTTGAATGATCTGTTCCATCGACAATCCAATGACGCCGATCTGCGGATCGAGTCCGTCTCGCACTGTCTGCGTCGCGAAGACATCCACGACTTCCCGGAAGCGATCTTCGCTGAGTGCATAGCCTTCGCCAGCCGTACCCATCAGGTACAGGCACGTGTAGTTGTCATCCAGCGCGGCCTGAACGTGCTGTTGGAACTTCGGAACGTCCAATTGGAAGTCCTCGGTCCATGGCAACATGCAAGCGGCCAGGTTGCTTTGCGGATAACGCGTCGTGATGTGTGGCATCTGCAGGATTCCCCTTTGTGAGCGGAACGGTGCCAGCCCTTCCGTTCACAGGAAACACTGCTGCCCCAGCAGTGCGACGGCGTTGTGTCGGAGGATCATCTGCTTATCTGTATCGCTCAGTTCCGCCTTGTCAATTCGGGCGCGCTGCATGGCTGTTGAATAGAGCGGTGTGTCCGTTCCGAATAACACACGCTCAGCGCCCACTTCGCGAACGGCCCACTCAATGAGTCCGGGTGAAATGCTCATGGCGCTCGACGTGTCGGCGTAGACGTTGCCGTGTCGAGACTGCTGAATGCCGCGCACCTGAAGTGTTCGATCCGCTCCGGTACTGCAACCGATGTGCGCCAGAATGACGCGCACGTTTGGATGTTCGTTGGCAAATGGAACGATGTCGGCGGGCAGACTGTTCTTGTGGCCGCTGTGAGTCAGAATCAAAGCGTCGTGCCTGGCAGCGAATTCAAAGATCGCTCGGCCGTGTTCGGCGATCGGATAAACGTGTTCTTCTGGATGAATCTTGATCCCGACACATCGTGGCTGCGACAGCACCTGTTCTGCTTGCTCGTACGTGGCTGGCCGCAACGGATCGATAATAATCCACTGCAGCAGTCCGTCGGTGTGGGGAACAACGCGTGAGGCTTCGTCATTGCCCACGGTGGCATCCGACTGTCCACGTGGAAGCAGACCCAGCAAGGGTGAGACGACGGTCCATGCAATGTTGTTTTCTATCGCTCGACGAGCAACCGTTGCAGCGTCTCCGGAGGCAAACTGATTCGTGAGCTGAGGGACGTCGCTACGAAAATACGTGCCATAGTGGCCGTGTATGTCGATTGCCTGAATGTCGGATGGTGTCATCGTCGGATTCCGTCAGCGGCGGTCCATCGGTCCAGCGCATCGAAGCCATGAAATGGTACTGCGCCAACGAGCTCATCTGATAGCCGCTGACCCTTGTGGGCATGATTCGGTTGGACACACAAAAATCGTTTCACTGGACCAACAAAAAGAGGGAGACGAAGGCATGCACCTTCGTATCCCTGAGTGACCGCCGGTTGTCTCGGAACTGCAGAAACCGAGATGTCAGTGGGAGTGTTCCACCTCGTGAAAATGTCCGGCCTCGGTATGGTGCGGGCAGGAACAACAGCACGAACCGCTTCCCTCGGTGCCGAGCTGAGCCAGCAACCGCGGACTGGGCAGTTCGTACGATTCCGCCACATCAGGATTGACGGAATAGCCGAGATCCTGGATCGCTGCGATCGACATCCTGCTGATCGGGTTGATTCCATCATTGAGATGAACTGTTCAGCAGCAGTTCGACCGGTGAGATCCCGGTGGGACGCGCTCAGGGATCCGCAATCATCTTTGCCGGGACTTTGTGTGCACGGTTTCTTGCGAAGTTCGTGCACTGGTTCGTCTGGCAGGGCAAGGTGTTCGACCCGAAGGCGGAATGTCTGAAGAACCTCGTGACCGGGTTCCGCATCCTCGCGATCAAAGCCAAAGTCTACACAGGCGACAGTTGGAAGGATGGCAAGGAATGCATCGTCATTGATTACTCGAAGACGTCGCTTGTCGCGCGGATGGTGCGGGATGAAATCCGCGAAGTTCAGCCCGGGCCGTATCTGGGGAAAGTCTTTCTGTGGAAGAAGCATGTGGCTGATTTCACGGTGGCTCCGGTGCCCTCGCCCATCAATCTGAGCGATTGGTATGCCCGCTGCAAATTCGGCACTGTGCTGGCCGTTCTGATTCTGGCCGCCTGCCTGATGTGCCGGTTAAGCATTGACGAGCCGGTGACGTATGCGGACCCGATCGAGCACTTCAAATACGGATCAACCGGTGGCGAACGCTCGGCCGGAATACCGTACGAAGTCTGGCTCGCCCTGCCCGAGATGTTTCCCGAGTACCTGCCCGCAGGCGGCAAGGAAAAGAGCTTTGCGTCGCTGGGATTCCTCTATGAAGACGGCCGGGATTTACCAGTCGGCGTCTCTCAACGGAACTACCAGGGACTGCCGCGCGTTTATCTGAACTGCGCGATCTGTCACTGCGGTGTCGTGCGGGATGGTCCCGATGGTGAGCCGCAGGTTCACGCGGGGATGCCATCGAATACTGTCAATCTGCAGGGGTTTTCCGAGTTCCTGTTTCAGGTGGTGGTCGACGAGCGATTCACCGGCGAACAGGTTGTGGCAGCGATCGACAGACGGGGCGGTGAGCTGGATCTGATCAATCGGCTGGCACTGCGGTTCGTCGGCATCACCCTGATGCGCGAGCAGCTCATGAGGTTCCGGCAGCGGCTCTCGACCATGGCAGATCGCGAGCCGACGTTCGGCCCCGGCCGCTATGACACGTTCAATCCCAACAAAGCACTGTTGAATTTTCCGCTGGATCAGTTGCCGGAAAAGGAGTGGATCGGAGTCGTCGACTTTCCGTCGATCTGGCTGCAGGGCCAGCGCGAAGAGATGCACATGCAGTTGCACTGGGACGGAAACAACACGTCGGTCGATGAGCGGAACAGAAACGCGGCGTTTGGGACGGGCGCCAGGCCGCCGACGCTGGACCGTCCGTCACTGGCCCGCACACGCAAGTGGCTGGAGACGCACGAACCGCCCGCGTATCCATTTGGGTTGAATCAGGAACTGGCCGACAAGGGCAAGCCGATCTACGGGAAGTACTGCGCCGAGTGTCATGGCCAGAATGGCCGGGACTTCACTGCCGACCGAGTCGGTACTGTCGTTCCTATCGAGGACATCGGGACGGACCGCAAACGACTCGACTCGTACACGTACCAGTTGTGTGTGGCCCAGAGTCAGCAGTACGCCGGCTATCCCGATCGCTTCAAACATTTCCGCAAGACATTCGGTTACGCGAACCACCCGCTGGATGGCATCTGGCTCCGAGCACCGTACCTCCACAACGGCTCGGTACCGATCATTGCGCGATCTGCTGAACCCCGCCTCCGAGCGGCCGGAAACGTTTTACCGGGGCGACACTGTTTACGACCCGGACCATCTTGGTTTCGTGTCCGATGTCACGGAACGGAATGGCAAGGTCTTCTTCGAGTTCGACACCAGCCTGGATGGCAACCGCAACATTGGTCACGAAGGGCCCGAGTATGGAACGGAGCTGTCTGACGAGGATAAGGACGCGCTCGTCGAGTATCTGAAGACCTTCTGATGGGCACTAAGCCGCGGACCATCGACAGCATGAGGCCCCTGCCGCAAGCCGGCTCAACACGGGAGACAGTCATGACGAAGAAGCAGAAATGTCTGCGGAAACTGAAGCGTCTGCTTCTGTGTCTTCTGATTCTCGCAATCGTGATCGGCGGCTTTGCCTGGTACAAGTTCTTCCGCGTTGTGCCTCAGCCGGAGTTCGCCGATGCCGAAGCAGAATTCAAATACCGTTCGCTGGGCGCCGAGAACGAACTCGGCATCCCCTTCTGGGTCTGGCTCGTCCTTCCGAAAAATTTTCCCGAGCTCATGCCAGGACCTGGTGGCTATGGGGCGTTCGGATTCCCGTGGGAGCAGGGTGAAGAGGTACCGGTTGGGATGCGGAGAAATTCGATAAGGACCCCACCTACTACACCGACCCCGATCTGGTGCGTCCGTTTCGCGTCGGGATGACGTGCGCCATCTGTCACATTGCTCCGCATCCACTCTTCCCACCGGATGATCCCGAAGCTCCGCAGTGGGAGAACCTCTCAGCCACGATCGGCAATCAGTATTTCCGCGAAGGTCAGATCTTCGCGTCCGGCCTGAAGGAAGGTGACTTCCTGTGGGAGATGATCAACGCTCAACCGCCGGGCACGTCGGATACGTCGCGGATCGCAACGGATCACATGAACAACCCGAACGCGATCAACGCGATCTTCCTGCTGGCCGCCCGTCAGTCGGTAGCCGACGCTGTCCCAACAGAGGCGATGGCATCGCCGGCCAGATTGCTGCCCGGTGGCGATAACGGATACGACCGTCACGTGCCTCACATTCTGAAAGACGGCTCCGACTCGGTTGGGATCCCCGGTGCGACGATCCGGGTCTTCATCAACATCGGAATGTACTCGGAACACTGGCTCGAGCAGCACAATCCGCTCGTGGGCGTCTTCAAACAGAAACCGTTTTCGATCGAACTGGCTCAGCGCAACTCTGTGTATTGGCGCGCGACCGAAGAACGACTGACCAACATCGCGAAGTTCTTCATGAAGATAGAGCCATTTCATCTGGCCGATGCGCCGGGCGGGAAGGACCACATTGATGACACCAAACTGAACCGTGGGATGGAGGTCTTTGCCGAAAACTGTGCACGCTGTCACTCAGGCAAACAGCCGGCCGACGGACAGTCCTGGACGGAACTGGTCAAGACACCGGGTTTTCTCGACAACAACTTCCTGTCGGATGAACAGCGGTATCCGGTGACCGAGTTGCTGACGAATTCCGCTCGATCTCTGGGAACCAACGCCAAACGTGGCCATATCTGGGACAACTTCTCGTCCGAGTCATACAAGAATCTGCCGTCGGTAGGCACCATTGATGTCTACAACCTGCTGGACCCGTCGACACCCCTCAAATTCCAAGCGCCCGCCGGTGGAGTCGGTTATTACCGGACTCCGTCACTGATCAGCATCTGGACGTCCGCGCCGTTCCTGCACAACAACCTGGTGGGTACGTTTACGGGCGATCCGTCCGTGGCCGGTCGCCTGGAGGCGTTTGATTCGGCCGTCGAACAACTGCTGTGGCCGGACAAGAGGAAGGGGCCGGATTCGATCCGACGGACCACTCAGGAATCGTATCTGAAGATTCCCGCGAGTGTTTTGCCCGCCGCTGTGCGCGGGCTTCTCCGGAACGAACTGACCAAGGCCGCGGGTCTCTACAAAGACGAGGCCTATCTCGAAATCGGACCGATTCCGAAAGGAACTCCGATGGACCTGCTGCTGAATCTCGACCTGGCATTCCATCAGCATCTGGAATTCGCGGAAGACCTTCGTCCGGTAATCGGTCGAGCCAAAGAACTGGTGGGACTCGCCCTGAGCATCAAGAAGGCAATGCTCAAGACGAAAGGCAAAGACGCCGACGAGGCGAAGAAGATTCTGAGAGAAGAACTGCTTCCGGTTCTCATCGAGCACAGCAACTGCCCCGACTTCGTGGAGGATCGTGGTCACTACTTCGGGATCGAGCTTCCGGACGACGACAAGTTGGCCCTGATCGAATTCCTCAAGACGCTGTGAGTCGGTCGATCTCAAGTCGGGTCTGCTCCTCGTCGGCATCGACGATGGCGATTGAGGAGTGACTCGATTCGATGTCCGTCGCGCAGACAACACGCGATCCGTGAGCACGGACGCAGGGAGATTGTCGACTGGTGCAGAGTGTCGCAGCGCAGGTCGACGCACAATTCCGGCTTCGCGAATGTCAGGATGCGACGCTGCACAGTGTGAAACGGCAGCCTGCGATCACGCTCGGTCGCCCGCTTGAGCCGCATTCGTCAATGCAGCCGTCACCGTCACGGCGCTTGTTCCGTGGCTTGCGGCGCAGGCAATGTGTTCTTGCGCCGAGACGAATTGAAGATGCCAGAATTGAAATGCCGGTGGGGTTTTCGCAGAATCAGCGGACAATGTGGCATTGAACGACCTGATCAAGAATTAACGATGACCGACACGTCAAAAGCGAACCCCGCTGACTCGAACGGTTCACACAAGAAGAATCCGGAGCGCGGGCACTACTCAGATTCGTCCATGAACCTGTCGCCATCTGAGATTCGCGAAGGCGACGGGGTGTTTCATGAGGGCGCGACAGTGCCCGGTGTGGATGCGCAAGTACGCGCAAAGCAGGTGGATGACGACGGACCGGTCGAGGATGAAGCCCTGATCGATGAGCCGGCTGTCAGGAAGGCCGATCATCCTCCGGACGACAACGATCAGGAGGGCTTCAGTGATGACGCGTCGGCTGATTTCAGCGGGGACGCGTCATTCGTGCTGGGGAAACCAAGGCGGGTCAGTTCGACGTCACCACCGGAACAGGAGCTGGACAGATTCGACAAAGAGGAGCCCGAATCGTCCGCAGAGGTCGCTCGGACCGGCGATGATGATTCCATGTCGGACTTGAGCAACGACCAGTCCATGGACCTGTCTGAGGATTCACGTCACGGCATTGGTAAACCGCAACGGCTTGATGTCGAACCTGATGAGAGCCCGCCTGCAAAATCGCATCAGTGGCTAACCGGCTCAGCGACTGCGGTCGGAGCAGCCGGCGATCGTTCAGCACGAGTTGACGCCAGCGTTCGACCTCCGACACCAGAAAGGGATGTGAAACCATTCGAAGTTGGTGCGCCGGCGGGAGCGCCTGCTTCAATGGATGACTCCACGTTTTTCGTCGAAGAGACACTGAACTATGACGATGATTCGCTGGCAGAAGGATTCTTTGAAGAGGTCTCCGAAGACGCAGCGACGGATGAGCTGGACGATGCCAGTCAGGACATTGCGTATGATGAGTTGGGCGAGCCCAAGCTGACTGACTCGGATTGTGAAACCGGCGCCGCGGACCAGGTGGCCGCTCCAGCCATCGATCCGGACGTGGCATCCGCCGCCGCCCGATCCGATAAATCTGCCGCGGAAGTCAAGCGGAGCCCGTTGTCAAACCGGTCTCCCAGGCCGTCCGTCACCATCGGCGAATCACAGCAGGTCCCCGAGGTTTCGTCCGTATCTAACCGTCCAACTCCGTTCTTTGATGCAACGACGGAAGATGCTCCGCGATTGTCCGATGGCGCAAAAAACCTCTGGGTCAAGGAAGTCTGGGCTCGGTTGAATGATGGTGATTTCGGCGCGGTCGACCTGAAGAATGTGGAAATAATCATTAGCGAATTCCTGAGTGCCCCTTCGTCTGCGGAATTCGCCGATGAACTTGAGCGCCTGCAACGGCAACTCACTGAGCTGACTGCTGTTTCATGTGCGACGGAACCTGCGACGGATTCACCCACCTCGCCGTCGCCAGCCGCGATCCCCCCCGCAGTACGCGTGCAGAATCTGGCTGAGGCTGAAGTCGAGGCACGAAGTTTTCAGGCGGAAGATCTCGAATTCGAAGCCCGACTTGCGACGGTGGACGGCAATCATCTTCACGCGCGGCGGCTCTACCTGGACGCCGCCCGGATCTGGTGCGAAGCGGGCCTGTTGGAGTCCGCGAAGTCAGCCGTCCGAAATGCGCGGCGGCATTTGAAACGGCTTTCGGCGAGCTGGTCGGAACGGCATCCGGAAGAATTTCAGGCAATCGGAAGGACGATCACGGAGCACGCGACTTCCCTGGACGACGAGAGCCAGCGGCAACGGCAGGAGCAGGAACGCGAACGCATCGCTGCTATCGAGTCACAACGTCAGGTCATTTTCAGTTTGCTTGTCACCCACGAGGATGTCCTCGAAGCATTGAGTCCCACTGCGCAGGTGGGACTCAGTGAGAAGGATAGGAATGACCTGGCGCCGGAGGCGATGGAGCTTGTACAGATTCGGCGACGACTCGAATCAGGCGCACAAGTGACTCTCGACATGTTACGCCGGGACGCAGAGGCCCTGAATCGGATTCTGATTGCCGTGCTCGTTCGACAGCGAAAGTCCAGCAGCGACGCGCGGGTACAGGGTCAACTTGAGGAGTTGGGTTACGGCTTGTCTCTGCCTGGTCCTCCGAAGGTCGACGCGCAGCCCGCTCAACCTGAAAACGCACCACGAGCGCGCCAATTGTTCAAAGATGCATACTGTCGCGCGTTTGTGTCAGGACGCAAAGGCTCAGTCGAATCATCGGTTCGAATGTTTTCTACGGCCGTGCGGCAGACACCGGGCGAACCGCTCTATCGGTACTTTCTGGGTTTGTCACTGTATCGCAGTGACGAGCCAGAAGCGGGACTCGAGCAGGTCCAGATCGGTGCCCAGTTGGAAAATGACCAACAGACACCACCAGCCAACGTGAACCATTGGCTTGAAGGCGTCGACAGTGAACAGCGTGCCTGGCTGGAGCGGATTCGCAAAGCGGCGAAGAAGAGCCGGGGCAGCAGTGCAGGGCGGGAAACCGAATGACGTCTTAACATCGCGGCGCCTGATGGATCGCACGCATTGCAGTCCCGGGCAGGACTTTTCGCAGCACGGGATCGGCCACGGGCAACGTCGAGCGGTGTGCAAAACGCGGTAACCTGTGTCGAACATAGGGATTATGGTGGTTGATATTGCCGTGATTGACCGATACCGGTAAAGAATGTCAGGACTTTGGTCAGACGGGAGGGTCATCTTCCCGGCTTGGTCATGGACTTGCATTTCTGTGCGGTGTTCATCGCACGTGTCAATTGTGGCAAACATATCTCACGGTCTTGGATAGTGGATTCGCATCGTCAAGGACGACGATGGTGTCTCCGCAGGTTTCGCTGCCTGTCTTCTAATCGATGGATTCTTCGATTGTCTGGCAGGATCAGCGTGGCTCTCCCATTCAGGGAAGAAGGGAGCACGCGATGGGGACAATTCCGCCAGTCGCAGGCGAATTCACCACATCGCCCTTTCCGTTGACTCCGATCTGGGATTCCCCCGAGGCCATCTGGCACTCCAGCTATCCTGAAGGGATTCCCCGCGGTGTCGACTTCACGCCGGTGCGCGTCGAGCGGTTGCTGGAATCCGCCACACTGACTTTTCCGGATCGTGCGGCGCTCCGCTATTTCAACACGAGCTGGAGCTACATCGAGCTCTTTGACCGCGTGCGCCAGGCGGCCGGCGGTTTTCGACAGTTGGGGGTTACGGCTGGCGACCGTGTCATGCTGGTGCTGCCCAATTCCCCAGAGTTCGTCGTGTCATGGTTCGCACTGCAGTCGATCGGAGCCGAAGTGCTGCCGGTCAACCCTCTGTACTCCGAGGCCGAACTGACACGACTCGGTGAGAAGTGCGAGATTCGAGCCGCGCTGGGTCTCGACATCAAAATGCGCCCACTGGCAATTGCCGCGAAACGACTCGATCTTCCGCTGCTGATTGAAACGAGCCTGGCACCGTACCTGCCATTGCACTTGCGAGTCCCGTATCTGATCGGACGACGTCTGGCCGGGCGTGGCCCGCGATTGAAGGCGACGAAGTGCCTCGAATTCGATGCCCTGTATCGGCGCGGTCGCCCGCTCACGTCTCCGGCAGTGGACGATGTGGATCGAACGGCCGTGTTGCAGCCCACCGGTGGCACGACCGGATCACCCAAAGTTGCCGTGCTCTCGCATCGCAACCTGTGTTCCCAGGTCGCTCAGCTTCATATCTGGAGCGGCATGGAATCGGGCAAGGAATCATTCCTGTCGGTGCTGCCGTTTTTTCACGTTTATGGCGCGACCTGTGCGATGCTATCGCCGCTGGCGGGTGGATCGACGCTGTTGCTGCAGGCCCGCTTCAAGGCAAAGGACACGCTCGCATTGATGCGTCGCCATAAGCCCGGGTGTGCCCTGCTCGTTCCCCTGATGATTGAAGAACTCAATCAGGAAATGAACCGCACGGGCCGACGGATTGAAGGTCTGCATTTCTGCATGTCGGGAGCGTCCGCGATTCGCCCCGACATTGCTGCCGAATTTCAGAAGCTGACAGGTGCCGTGATCTCCGAAGGATTCGGGCTTTCCGAAGCGTCACCCGTAACGCACAGCAATCCAGCCGATGGCAGCGGTCGCAGTGGCTCGATCGGACTGCCTCTCCCCAACACCGTCGTGAAGCTGGTCGATCGCGAGGATGGCACGACTCCCGTGCCACCTGGCGAGGTCGGCGAGATGATCATCCGCGGACCACAGATCATGCAGGGTTACCTGGACGATCGAGAGGAAACCGCGAGGACACTTCGCAACGGCTGGCTGTACACCGGCGACCTGGCTCGCATGAGTGACGACGGGTACTTCGAAATCGTTGGTCGCAAGAAGGACCTCATTATCTCGGGCGGGCTGAATGTCTATCCATCGGAAGTCGAGGCCGTGCTATTGGAACACCCGTCGGTTGCGGAGTGTGCAGTCGCGGGAATGGAAGATCGTCGATATGGCGAAAAAGTCTGTGCGTGGATCGTTCCCGTGGCTGGGAAGCAGATTGATGCGGATGAACTGCGCGGCTTCTGTCGCGGGAAACTGGCCGGGTACAAGATTCCAAAGCAGGTCGAAACTCGCACTGAGTTGCCCGTGACATTTCTCGGAAAACTTCGCCGCGTTGATCTGCAACGAAAGGCGGCCTGATGCAACACCGGAATCGGCTCGCGCAACAGGGCCCGCGAAAAACAGTTCCATTCAGCCACTTCACGTGTTTCGTATAGCGGGATGTCAACTACAACAGAGCCCTGAACTGAAGGATCAGTCGGGCTGCCACATGAGGGGACAACCATGAAAGACGTCGTGATCATCGGCGGGGTACGGACACCCTTTGTCAAAGCGGGCGATGTCCTGCTTGACACGCCCGCGCCCGAACTGGGCCGGCTGGTTGTGCAGGAGCTTCTCTACCGCACAGACGTGCTGCCGTCGCAGATCGATGAACTGATTTGCGGCAACGTGGCATCACCCGTTGACGCCGCGAATGTGGCGCGAGTGATTTCGCTGCGGGCTGGAATTCCACGAGACCGTGTCGCACACACCGTCAATCGAAACTGTGCCAGCGGGATGGAAAGCATCAGCCAGGCGGCCGATCGGATTCGGTCCGGGCAGGCCAATGCGATTGTCGCGGTCGGCGTTGATTCGATGAGCAACATTCCGCTGCTGTTTCGCAAGCAGTTTGTGGAGAAGCTGCTGGAACTCTCGAAGTCACGTTCGCTGGGTCAGCGGTTGTCGCGGATGGCGAAGTTCCGCTTAAGCGATCTGGCTCCAGTGATTGGTATCAAACTTGGCCTGACCGATCCCGTCACCGACCTGATGATGGGTGAGACAGCCGAGAAGCTCGCACGCGAATATCACGTGTCGCGGGACGAACAGGATCGGTTCGCTCTGCACAGTCATCAGAAGGCGATCGCTGCGTGGAGTGCCGGGCGTCTGGCGGACGAAACCATGACGCTCTATCCCGCGCCCAGATCGGAAGCACTGAGCACCGACATTGGGCCGCGTGACAATCAGAGCATGGAAAAGCTCGGCAAGATGAAACCGTACTTTGACCGTCGCTGGGGAACGGTCACCGTGGGCAACTCGTGCCAGATAACGGACGGCGCGGTGGCTTTGCTGCTGATGGAACGCGAACACGCTCAGTCGCTGGGTCTGCGTCCGCAGGGACTGATCAAAGCGACTCAGTTCGCCGGTTGCGATCCGGCTCGTATGGGAATGGGCCCGGTGTACTCATCGGCGAAGGCACTTGAAGCGGCCGGGATGACAATGGACGACGTCGACCTGGTCGAGCTGAACGAAGCGTTTGCGGCCCAGGTGCTGGCCTGCCAGCGCGGCTTCGAAAAGCCACCGGAAGACTGCAACGGAGCAGCCCATCGGTTGAAGCCGATCGCGGATGACCAACTCAACGTCAATGGCGGAGCGATCGCGCTGGGACATCCGGTCGGAGCAACCGGAGCCCGACTTGTACTAACATTACTCGGCGAACTTCAGCGTCGTGATCAGGCTGTGGGCCTGGCGACGTTGTGTGTCGGCGGCGGACAGGGTGGAGCAATCATTGTGGAACGCATGGCGGCGTGATTTCAGTCGGAGTGCGGACTGTAGGCCGGAACAAGCGCAGCGCAGTTCCGGCAACGTGAAATGGTTCCTGGAGAGCAGTTATGGCTGAGATGTGGCATCACGGCGAAACACGAGACGGCATCCTGCGAGTCACGATTAACCGCAAGGACAAGCCGGTCAATGCGCTGTCGCGCTCGGTGATGGAAGAGCTCCGTGATCTGATTCATACGATCCGCAACGACAAGTCGATCCGTGGTGTTCTGTTTCAGAGCGGCAAGCCGGGCGTGTTTATCGCCGGCGCCGATATCACGGAGTTCGAAGACCTGACGGACGAAGATGCCGCGCGCGAAACATCCGAATTCGGCCAGGGCGTCTTTAAGGAACTGGAAGAGCTGCGCGTTCCGACGGTCGCACTGATCTCAGGTGCGTGCCTGGGCGGCGGACTCGAATTCGCTCTGGCATGTAACTATCGAGTGGCCTCGGATCATGAGAAGACAAAGATCGGTTTGCCAGAAGTACAACTGGGTCTGTTGCCTGGCTGGGGCGGCACGGTGCGTCTTCCCAAACTGATCGGTCTGATCAACGCACTGCCACTGATACTGGCCGGTAAACAACTCAATGGTTTTCAGGCTCGGTCGAAAGGCATTGTGGGAGACACGGTTACTCCCGAAGCTCTGGATTCCGTCGGGGAGAAGATTCTCAAGACGCACTTCGAATTCGGATCGGCGAACAGACTGTTCCGTCGGCCGAAGCAGCCGGGCTGGCAACGGGCGATTGCAAATTCAGGACTGGTTAAGAAGTACGCGCTGAAGAAGGCTCAGCAGCAGGTGATGGCAAAGACTCGCGGACATTATCCTGCCCCGCTGATGATCATCGACACGCTGCGTAAGGGCCTCTCCGCCAGTGAACAGCAACGCTATGCCATCGAAGCGAAGGCTATCGCGGGCCTGGCGGGCAGCCCGGTGACTCAGGAATGCATCCGGTTGTTCTTCCTGTCCGAAGAAGCAAAGAAGCCGCCGGAAGAACTGACAGCCGAGTACGACTCGAAGGGCCTGCAGCAGGCAGCCGTTCTGGGAGCCGGCGCGATGGGCGCAGGCATCGCCCTGCTGCTCGCACGCAAGGGGATCGCGACTCGGTTGAAAGATATCAAGCCCGAGTTTGTAGCCAATGGAGTGAAGACGGTTCGCAAGCTTCTGGGCAAGGACGTCAAGCGTCGCAAGCTGACGAAGCGACAGGCCGAGATGGTGTTCGATCGGATCAGTCCGACGACCGATTACTGCGGCTTGAAGCACGCCGATGTCGTCATCGAAGCCGTGCTGGAAGACATGACGATCAAACGGCAGGTGTTCCAGGAACTCGCCGCTGCCACTGGTCCGGACACCGTGTTGGCCACCAATACGAGTTCGCTGCTTGTAAGTGACGTTGCCGAGACGACGCCTCATCCTGAACGTGTTGTCGGACTGCACTTTTTCAACCCGCCGCACCAGATGCTGCTGGTTGAAGTCATCCATACGCCGCAGACCAGTCCCGAGGCCCTGGCGAAGGCATTCGCCGTCGTGCAGCGGCTGGGCAAGACGCCGGTCGTTGTCGGCGACTGTGCCGGTTTTCTGGTCAACCGATTGCTCGCGCCCTACATGAACGAAGCGGGATTCCTGCTGGCAGAATTGTCGGACCCGATGGAGATCGACCGCGCGGTGGTCGAATTCGGCATGCCAATGGGACCTCTGGCACTTAGTGATCTGGTCGGACTCGATGTTGCGGCGCACGTCGCACAGAACATGCATGCTGCCTATGGGGATCGCATGAAACAGGCCCCGCTGTGGGGTCGTCTGAAAGAACTCCACACAGACAGCAACATCAAACCGAAACTGCTGGACGAAAAGGGCAAGCAGTTGCAACCGGCCGTCGCGCTGATTGCGGCCGAGCTGCGACGTGAAACCGAACAATCAGGTGGCGGCCCGGCGGGTCGTAAAGAGATCATCGAACGGCTGGTTTATCCAGTCATCAACGAAGCGGCGCGGTGTCTGGATGAGGGGATCGCGCGGTGTGCAGACGATGTCGATCTGGCAATGGTCTTTGGAACGGGATTCGCGCCGTTCCGCGGAGGTCCGTTGCGGTTCGCTCAGACACAGGGCCTGGGCACTGTCGTCGATGCACTGGATCGCATGGCGGTCACACACCCGCACCTGGCGCCATCGGATGCGCTGCGTCGTTTCGCTGCCGCGGGTTCTTTCGAGTCTGAATCGTCTTCCGTTCTGGCCGGTCATCCCTAGCCGATTGCGTCCGGTCAAATCGGTACGACCGTTAATGTCCGTGTCAGATTACCTGTTCCGAATACCTCATAAGGACTTTGCAGAGTCGCGGCTTTGAAAGCGCCGACCATGATGGAGTGTTGATTCGCTCCCGAACGATCAAGGTGTTAAGTCGAGGTCCTGACGGCCCGACTTGCGGTGAATGAAGCGCGGGCGGACTGCCTGTTAACCAATCGGTCAGGGTGGCCGCACTTCATTTCCCTATTCGGAGCCGCGTCTTAGTGCATTCGCACGTCAGCGGTGTGTGGTGATTGAACTTCCGACTTCCGTGAAGTCGCGAAGTGATCACTCGGTCTCCACGCACAGTCACGGCTCCGGGGCAACATCATGATCTCACCAACATTGACTATCCCGACCGATGTGGACCGCCCCTGGCTTAAGAACTATCCCTCGATTGCCCCACAGACACTGGACATTCCCGAGATCGCCGCCTGGGGGATTCTCCATCGCACGGCGGGTCGCCACCCGGACCGTATCGCCTGCCGATATTACAATCAGTCCGTCACGTATCGTGAGCTGTTCGAGAACGCTCGACGCACGGCGTCGATGCTGCAGAAGTGGGGACTGAAGCCAGGCGACCGCGTCGGGATCATGTTGCCGAACCTGCCCGAGTACATCTCGCTGCTAAACGGCATCTGGATGGCTGGCGGTATTGCCGTCGCGATGAGTCCTCTGATGGTTACCGGAGAAGTCGACACCTTCATGCGGGCGACCGACTGTCGCCTCGTCGTGTGTCTGGACCTGCTGGCTCCGCTGGTCACGAATGCTGAATACGAGCCCGAGCACGTTTTTTTCGCGACGCTTGGCGATCGGCTGCCGACGTGGCAGCGGCTGGGATACGCTTTTGCTCGGCTGCAACGATTCGGTCGACGGCCGGCACAGGACCACCCGAGTCATCATCTGTTTGACGATCAGGTTGCGGAGGGTGATCCGGAGTTCGATCCCATTGCGTTGCCGTCCACAAATGAGCCAGCCTACATCCTGCCCACTGGTGGCACGACCGGGAAACCCAAGGCGGTGACACTCAGTCATCGCAACCTCGTGGCAAATGCGTGGCAGGTGTATCACTGGTGTGGTGGCTTCGAAGGCCGTGAAAAACTGATGGCCGTGCTGCCGTTCTTTCACAGCTATGGCCTGACGACATGCGCCATGTCGGGAGTCGCCATCGCGGGCACGTTGATCATTCACCACCGGTTCGTTCCACGGATCGTGGCACGGCTCATTGAAGAGCATCAGCCCACAGCGTTCCCAGCCGTGCCCGCCATGCTGTCGGCATTGAATGAGCTGCTGCGTGATCGTCCCATTCAGTTCAAAGCGTTGCGCAACGTGATGTCCGGTGGAGCCGCGTTGTCTAACGAAATCGCAGACGAATTCGTGCAGCATTCAGGGGCGACAGTCGTCGAGGGCTACGGTATGTCTGAAGCCAGCCCCGTCATCTGCACGGGTCCGCTGGATGGAACCAACGTGCAGGGCACGATTGGATTCCCCATGCCCGAGACCGACGTGCGCATCGTTGGTGAAGACGGCAACACTCTGCCCTTCGGAGAAGTCGGCGAACTGGTTGTCCGCGGACCACAGGTCATGCTTGGTTATTGGAATAATCCTGAGGCAACCGATGCTGTGCTGCGAGACGGCTGGCTGCACACCGGTGACATGGGCACGTGCGACGAAAACGGGTACTTCCGAATCGTTGATCGGAAGAAAGACCTGGTAATCACATCCGGGTTCAATGTCTATCCGGCCAACGTCGAACCCATTTTGCGGCAATGCCCGTGTGTCAATGATGTTGCCATTGTCGGAGAACTCGATGCGCATTGCGGGGAAGTGGTGAAAGCCGTTGTCACGTTGAATCCGGGTATCGATTTCGACCGATCCGTATTCGATGCTTTCGCCGTCGAACACCTCTCAAAGCACAAACGACCGAAGATCGTTGAAGTCCTTGAAGGTGACCTGCCGCGAAACTTCCTCGGTAAGGTGCTGCGGCGACAGCTTCGTTCCGGGGAGCCAACGCAAGAACCACTGTCGGACGCGGAACATTCCGCTGTGACAACCGTCGCAAAGGAATGAGCCATGATTCGTTTCGGACCTGACACACTATGAACGACGCCAGTCCCTCGTATCCCAACTCTCAGGAGACCAGGCCGCAGGCCACAATGTCTGCGTCCGCGCCGGCACATACAGAACCCAATCGACTCGAACAGTACCTTGCCGAGCTTGATGCCGGTCAGAAGCGACTCGGCGTGACGTCGATCGAACGACGGGTTGAGATACTCGCCCAGTGTCGCGACCACATCGCCGAAGTCCGTCACGACTGGGTCACCGCCGCGTGCGAAGCGAAAGGGATTCCCGCAGGCAGCCGCATGCGGATGGAAGAAGTGCTGGCCGGGCCGGCAACCGCGATGCGTCAACTGCAGCTCTTTTTGCACACCATGCGGGAGATCGCACGTAACGGCCGACCGAAACTGCCGGGCAGGGTCACCCATCGCCCGGATGGACGACTGGCAGTTCCCGTGACACCGTGCCGCGGCTTTTTTGATTCTGTCGCGTTCACGGGATTCAAAGCCACTGCCCGGCTGCTGCCGCACGTGACGCCGGACAACTTCGACGAGCATCTTGCGCCGGCCTATCGCAACCTGTCCGATTCCGGAACGTCGCTCGTGCTCGGTGCAGGCAATGTGGCGGGCATTCCGATTGCCGATGTCCTGACAAAAATCTGCGTCGACAACCGGGCCGTGCTGCTCAAGATGAACCCGGTCAATGAATACCTCGGCCCGATATTCGAACGTGCCTTTGCGCCGCTGATTCAGAATGACCTGCTTCGAATTGTCTATGGCGACGCAAGCGTCGCGGCCACGGCCATTGGCGACGACCGGATCCGAGACATCCACATCACCGGCTCCGACATCACATACAACGCAATCGTATGGGGCCCGAAAGGTCCCGAGCGTGATCGGCGTCGACAAAATGACGAGCCGCTGCTGCAGAAACCCATCACGAGCGAACTTGGCAACATGTCGCCGTGGATCGTGGTACCGGGTGCCTACTCGAATGGACAGTTGCAGGCGCAGGCCGAGTCGATCGTTACGTCGCTGACCAACAACGCGGCATTCAACTGCATCGCGACGCGAGTCATCCTCACGTGGAAGCAATGGCCCGAGCGCGAGAAGTTCCTCGACCGCATCGAGCAGCAGCTGTCGCTTGTACCGCAGCGCCGGGCGTACTACCCGGGAGCTGAGCAGCGATACGAGGAATTCTCCGGCATCGAACCGGACAAAGCCCGTGGTCTTGTCGACAACCACCTGGCGACCAGCACGGCCGACACTCGCGAAAAACGCGACGATGGATCGACCGTCTTCCTCGCCGGCCGCGACGGCACAGATGAAACACTCCCGTGGACTCTGATTCGAAACGTAATGCCGGAACACTCAGCCAGTCTGTGCTCGCATGAGTCGTTTGTCTGCGTGAGCGCCGACATTGCGATCGACGCAGACAGCCCGGATGACTTCCTCAAGAAGGCCGTGACATTCTCCAATGAGAAATTGTGGGGCACGCTGGCCGCGACGCTCACCGTTCCGAATTCGTTCCGCCGTCAGTCCGGCGCTTTACTTGAAGACAGCATCGACCGATTGCGTTATGGCGTTGTCGCCATCAACCAGTGGTCGGGCCTGGTGTTTGCTCTGCTCAGTCCGCCGTGGGGCGGCTATCCGGGCTCGACGCCACAGGACATTCAGAGCGGCACAGGCTGGGTACACAATTCATTGATGCTGGATGGCATCGAGAAGACGGTGCTGCAGGCACCACTAACGGTTCAACCAAAACCGATCTGGATGCCGTCACATGGCGACCCGGAACCGGTTGCGTGGGCTTTATTTGATCTGATGAGGAATCCGTCGATTGGCACCGTGGCAAATTTGTCTATTAAAGCCATCAAGGGGACTCTCGCACGAAGTACGTGATGGAGTGCATTCCGGGCAGGGAAAGCCCGCTGATCTGTCGAGTCGACTGCGGATGTCGTGATTGACTCGTCACCAGGCAGCACAAGGAAAATCAGTCATGACAACTTTAAACAACCGATTTGTGTTGATCACCGGAGCCGGCCACGGTCTGGGACTGGAAACTGCAAAGCAGTTTGCCCGGCAAGGCGGCTACGTGATTATCACGGACGTCGATTTGGATCGCGTGGGACACGCCGTTAACGAACTGCACTCGCTGGGGCTTGAAGCCGCCGGCTACACGATGGACGTCACAGACCCGGACGATATCCGCCGAGTGCGTGCTCAAATTCTGCACGACCACGGCACAATCGATGTGCTTGTTAATAACGCGGGGATCGTCAGCGGTGGCCGTTTTGTGGACATCCCACTCGCCAAGCACCGGCTGACTTTCGAAGTCAACACGCATGGACCGATCAACGTCACGCACGTGTTTCTCCCGGACCTGCTGAACCAGACTGAAGCTCACATTGTGAACATCGCCAGTGCGTCATCGATGATCCCCTTGCCGTTGGGGGCAACGTACGCATCCAGCAAATGGGCCGTGCTGGGCTTCACGGATTCACTGCGCGAAGAACTGGTCCAGACCGGATCCGGCCACGTGCGCGTGACTGCGATTTGTCCCAGCTACATCCGAACTGGCATGTTTGAAGGAGTGAAGGCACCACTGCTCTCTCCTTGGCTCGAGCCGACCTGGCTGGCAAAGAAGATCGTCAGAAGTGTGCGCAGCAATCGCAATCAGCTCATCACTCCGCTGATGGTCAATCTGATTCCGCTCGCCAAAGCGACCTGGCCGCGTCCCCTGTTTCGAGGGCTGCTCCGGCTGCTGGGCGTCACAAAAAGTATGGCCGAGTGGACAGGTCACGCCTCTGCGGAACCGGTCTCCGAAGTGGATGAGTCGTCCAGCATCAAAGCCGCCAGTTGAGATTCGATGCAGAGGGCGTCACGTATCCTCAGACACTCCGCTGGTCCATTCATTGATTCGTGTGCGAAAGCGGTCCTCGTCCGCCGCATCCGGATTCAATTCGTCGAGTGCTGACTGCAACACTGCGATGGCGTCGGCGCGTTGACCCTGCTTGTAGAGCATTGTCGCATACTGGAATCGAACGACCGGCAGCGTTGGTGTCTGAGACACCGTGTGCTGCCACAAAGCCTGATCGTTCTGCCAGACGGGCAAGTGCAACCGCGAGGCGATCACGAGGGCAACCGTGGCGGTCATGGGGAGCATGACCCATGCGTGGTCGACGCGACTCAATCGACGCCACCCCGCCTCCAGCAGTCCCAGTAGCAGAGCGAAGAACGGTATCGACGGCATGTAGAGGTATCGGTCGTTCATCAGCGTCGTTATGGGTGTGAGATTCAGGACTGGCAACAGCAGCACGAATGCCGCTGCGAGTGACAGGATGACCAGCGGCTGTGTGCGACGAACACGCCATGCCAGCACGCCGACGACTCCCCACCCCAGACACGCCAGTGCCACCTGTCCGGCAATTCCACTGACGGCCGGGTTGTAGAGCACGCTGAGATCTGTCGGGCACAACAGCATTCCGACGTATCGCCACAGAATGATCGTATCCAGTGCCATGATGTGCAGCTTGCTGAGTTCCCAGTGAGCGCGAATGCCACCCAGCACGGTTGTCTGCGCTCCCATTGTCACCAGCAGCATCCAGACCGACAGCATTCCAGGGACGAACTGTCGGGCCAGCGCCTCAGAGAATTTCTTTCGGCAGATCAGCATGTCGTACAGCAGCACAATGGCCGGCACGACAACGGTCAACGCTTTGGACATCAACGCGAGGAAGAAGAAGATCAGGCCCCACACGTCCTGTTTTGGTGTCCGCTCAGGACGCAGACAGCAGATCAGATGCGCCAGGATGAACGCTCCGCACAGCAGTCCCTTCATCGACGATACCCAAGCCACGGATTCGATGTGAACGGGATGCGCGGCAAACAGCGCTGCCGTACCCCAGCCCCCAGCGCGACTGCCGCTCAACTGCGAAATCAGCACAAACACCAGCACCGCATTCATTGCGTGCAGCAGCATGTTGACGACGTGGTAACCCGTCGGGTTGGTGTCGAAGAACGAGAACTCGACCAGATAGGTATAGATGGTCACCGGCGAGTAATTGCGGATGATGACGTCTGTAGCGATCGCAACGAGATTTGATGGCTGCCAACTGCGCAGGTACGGGTTGTTAAGGACGTACCAGGGGTCGTCCCAGTTGACGAACTCGTAACCAGAGACTGGCCAGTAAGTGAGCACAACCAGCGCGACAAGCGAACCGATCAGTAGCGACAGTCGTCCTCGCGCCTGCCTGGTGGGCTGAAGAGACGGTGGGTTCGTCACTGCGGTCATCGACTGGCTCCGTGCGCAGCGTAGTCGCGTTTGGATCGTTGAATGTTCAGCTCGTTTCCTGTCTCCAGTCGGCAGTTACAAACCGGGCATCGCGAATGAGCTACCTGCTGAATTCTTGCGAATCCAGCTACGACCGATCGCGACCACCATCTCAAACTTGGAACTACAGGAATTACTTAGCTCGGAATTCAGGAGACCCGCGTCCGGTCGTGCGCCCCGCATTGGAAGGGTCCAACGTGACCACGACAGTACGGAACAGATCGATTCTGACGGTCAAACCGGATCTGGCAGCGCAATCCGGGCAGGCGATTGGATTGATGGACTCATCACACTGTGACACCGGCCATGGCGCTTCGTAGGATTGAAGCGTTGCTCCCGCGAGACGTGGGTTAGAATTCTCCGTTGCAATTGCCAGCCTGGTTTTATGCTCATCAACCTGCTGCCAGGCTTGCATCACAGAGTGGATCCAGAATCATGACACACAGAAGCCAAACATCCGATGCCGCCGTGACCACCGTCGATGACGTGTTGGAGTCCATCAATCCGATGCTTGCCAGTGTTTCCAGTACGGACGGAAGAAAGCCGCGAGTCGTCGCGGTCATGCCGGCCTACAACGCGGAAGCCACGCTGGAAAAGACGATTGCTGATATCCCCCGTGGCACGGTCGACGAGATCATCCTTGTCGACGACGGCAGTACAGACGGAACGGTCGAGCTGGCAAAATCCCTCGGCCTGACCGTGTTTGTGCATACAAAGAACCGCGGCTATGGCGGCAACCAGAAAACGTGTTACCGCCACGCACTGGAACGCGATGCTGACTACGTCGTAATGATCCACCCGGACTATCAGTACGACAGTCGGGTCATTGACGTCGCGGTCAAGGTGATGCAACTGGGCATTCTGGATTTCGTGATGGGTTGCCGCATCCGCACACGTCATGAAACGTTGCAGGGCGGGATGCCGGTTTACAAGTACCTGGCCAATCGAATGCTGACGACGATTGAGAACGTGCTGCTTGGCCAGAACCTTGGCGATTTTCACAGCGGTTTCCGGGCTTACCGCCGCGAGGTTCTGGAGACGATTCCGTTCGAGAACAACTCGGACGATTTCGTGTTCGACAGTCAGTTTCTGGCTCAAGCCGTACACTACGGCTTCAAGATCGGCGACATCCCGGTCCCCGTGCGATACTTCGATGAAGCCTCCAGCATCAACTTCGGCCGCAGCATGAAATACGGCCTGGCAACGCTGGGAGTCCTGAGCGTCTACTGGATGAACCGTCTGCGTCTGCGTCGCTCAAAACTGTTCGCCCCGCCCGAACCGAAGAACGACGAGTAGCAGTACGTACCGCTCGACAACTCCGGAAGGCGATCGTACGGCTGTGCAAATCGGACCGGATTTACGCGTTGGCTGGCAACGTGAAATAGAACGTCGATCCCTGGCCCGGTTCTGATTCGACCCGGATGCTGCCCGCGTGCTTCTCGATGATGCGCTGGCACGTCGCCAGGCCGACTCCGTAGCCTTCGTATTCGCTTTCGGTGTGCAGTCGGCGGAGCGGTTTGAAAATCTGGTCGTGGAACTCTAAATCGATCCCGATACCGTTATCCGATACGGACACGTGCCATTCTTCGCCGACCTGTTGCGCGTCAAGCCTGACAACCGGCGGTTCGTTGCCGCGGAACTTCAATGCGTTGCCGATCAGGTTTTGCAGCAGTTCAGTCAGCAGATGCGGGTCGCCGTAGATTGTCGGCAATGACTCGGCTTCAATGCGACCGCCGCATTCGTCCAACGCCGCAGAGAATTCTGCGGCCAACACAATGACGCTGTCGTTCAAATCGACGGGATCGTGGCGACATTGCTTTGCATCAAGTCGTGTGTAGTCCAGCAAAGCGTCGACCATGCCGGCCAGACGCGCGGCGGATTGTTGAACGGTTCGCAGGTATTTGGGTAATGCGTCTAACTCGCCCTTTTCAAGCGACTGTTCCGCGAATTACGAAAAGGTGCTGATCGCACGCAACGGGGCTTTCAAGTCGTGCGCGGCCGTGGCCACGAAGGACTCCAGTTCCCGCCGGGTCGCTTCCAGTTGCCGCTGGAGTGCGTTGCGATCGATGGCGTTGAAGACGGTGCGTTTCAACAGTACTGCCGTCAAATCCCGTTTCACGAGATAATCGAGGCAGCCGGCCTTCAGCGCTTCCACGGCGACTTGCTCGGAACCTTCGGCGGTCAGCATCACGACCGGCAACTTCCGTTCAAGAAACTTCGGCATCAGCTTCAGCCCGCTGAAATCAGGCAACCGGAAATCAAGCAGCACACACTCCGGTGCGTGCGTTTCGAGCAACGTCAGTGCCTGTTGTCCCGTGGCCGCGTCGAGCAGTTGATACTCGCTGTCCAACAGCCGGTGGATCGACTCGCGATAGACGTCGTCGTCTTCCACCAGTAGCACGACTCGTTTTTCATCTGCCATGGGCTTGCCCTTTGTTCGTCGTCTTTCGCTCATTGTCGCCTTTCGCTCCGCGAAAGTGCGGGCGTCCTTTCGCGGAGCGAAAGGCGACAATGACTGCAAACTCACTCTGCGACTTTCACCACGATTAACGCCATGTCGTCGTTCACCGGGTTGGGATCGCAGTGTGCGTGAACTCCTGCATGGACGGCCGCGATGATTCCGTCGGCGGTTTGGTTCCGGTGCTGGTGAATCGTCTGCAGGAGCGCATCGACTCCCCACAACTCACCGTTGCTGTTTTGCGCTTCGTAGAGTCCGTCGGTGAGCAGCACGAGCACTTCGCCCGGCTGGAGAACGACCGGTGGTCTGCTCGTCATCACTTCCTCACGCAACAGACCGAGCGGAATGTTGCCACTGTTCAGTCGCGTCGCGTCGCCGGATGGTGTGACGATGTAGGACGGGTGTCCGGCGCTGGCATAGGTCAACTCGCGTGTCTCGATATCGACGCTGCCGAAAAACGCGGTCACAAACCGACCGCCGACCGTGTCTTCGAAGACGGCCCGGTTGACGATCGACAGGATTTCGCCGACATCGTCATGCATCTCGACACAACTGCGCAGCAGTCGCCGTAGCCCGGCCATCACCAGCGCGGATGCCAGACCGTGTCCACTGACGTCGGCGATCACGAGGCTGAGTCGTCCGTCCGCTGAAAAGTAGTCGTAATAATCGCCGCCAACATGATCGAAGGGCCAGTAGCTGCCGGCGATCTCCAGCCCGGGGACGATCGGCGCCGACGTGGGCAGCAACATGCGTTGCACTTCGCCGGCCGATTTCATTTCTCTCTGTGTGGCGTCCAGCCTGCGCTGGGTCAGACGTCGTTCGCGGTGTTCCACGGCGTAACGCAGGCTGCGGATCAGGTGCTCCGGAGTTAAATCGCTCTTCTTCAGATAGTCCTGAGCCCCTTCGCGCGCGGCCTGAACGGCCACGTCGGCGTCATCCACACCCGTCAGGACAATGATCGACGCATCGGAATCCTGGGCGAGCAGACGATGGATCGACTCCAGTCCCTGGCAGTCGGGCAGTCGCAGGTCGAGCAGAACGGCATCGAAATCGTTGTCTGCCAATCGTTCGATGCCGTCTCGCAGATACGTCACCCAGGTCACGTCAAACGTGACGCCGTGCGCGTGCGGGTCGCCGGAATCCAAGTGCCGCGAGACGAGTTCCGCCTGGACGGAGTCGTCTTCGATCAGCAGGATGTTGTAACGCTGCAGGCCCGTCATCGACGCATCATTCTGTTTGTTGAATTGCCAGGTTTCAAAATTGCTGGCCAGGGTCTTTAGTAACTTGGAAAGAGTTGCTTCCCTGAAATCAGCCGCTGGGCGTTAGCCGAATGGCACTTGTTTTAGATAGATGTTGATAAAAGCGTGAATTGACGAAGGTTGGGTACAGCATTTGCGCCATGAGATTGACTTCTCTTGAAAGGAGTCATTCTGGCATGGCAACGAAATCGAAAGTTCCGATCGACTCGGACAGGGATGCGCAGTTCGACGTCG
>Ga0209402_10000958_pt1 | contig 32970 bp, 32 predicted proteins | sample ArcticOcean_MG_C_3_FD_187437 | JGI IMG/M metagenome (GOLD analysis project Ga0209402, IMG submission 187437) | Marine microbial communities from western Arctic Ocean - ArcticOcean_MG_CB8_126 (SPAdes) (version 2) | ecosystem: Environmental > Aquatic > Marine > Oceanic | place: Arctic Ocean... | reverse complement strand
TCCATCAGACGCTTCAGCCACTGGAGCTTCTGCCGCCGTGGCCTCTTCTGTCGCTACGGTCTCGGTTGCAGGCGCTTCCGCGCTATCGGCCTCAGTAACATTGGCGCCGGTCTTCTCGGCAATCGCCCCAGGGAGCGGATGTCGTTTCGGGCGGCGCCTGGCGGCCGGCCGATCTTGCGACTCGGTGGTCTCACCAGTTTCGGTCGAATAAGTCGTTGCTTGTGCTTCCTGAACCGCCCGTTTTTGCTCCGCAGGTACCTGGGTGGCGGCAACCTTAACCGACTCGGCAATGGCCTTTGCGATCAACTGGACCGACCGAATCGCATCATCATTGCCCGGGACAGGATAGTCGATCAGATCAGGATCGGCATTCGTGTCGGTAATGGCGATGACCGGAATCCCGAGGCGATGGGCCTCGGCAACCGCGATGCCCTCTCGACGGACATCCACGACGAAGATGGCGCCGGGTAGACGTGTCATATCCTTCACACCCGACAAGTACTTTTCAAGCTTCAGGCGCTCACGGTCGAGTAGCAGACGCTCCTTCTTCGTATAGAACTCAAAGGCGCTTTCCTCTTGTCCGCGCTCCAATTCCTTGAGACGACGGATCTGCTTACGAATCGTCTGGAAGTTGGTGAGCATTCCACCGAGCCAACGCTCCGTTACGTAGTAGGCTCCACACTCTTCGGCCTCCTGCGCAATAACCCCCCTGAGCTGCTTCTTCGTGCAGACGAACAAGACGCGCTCGCCCGCCAGAACCACCTCCCGCACCGCCTGCTGAGCAGCGATCAAACGATCTAGCGTCTTGCGAAGATCGATGATGTGGATGCCATTGCGCTCCGTAAAGATGTACTTGCGCATCTTTGGATTCCAACGGCGAGTCTGGTGTCCGAAATGGACGCCGGCCTCAAGCAATTCGTTTAGACCCACTTGCTGCTGCTGCATGTATTTCTTCGTCTCGACGGTTTAACGCTTGGAGAACTGGAAGCGCTTCCGGGCCTTTGGGCGACCGGGCTTCTTCCTCTCAACCTTCCGGGAATCACGGGTAAGGAAACCACCCGCGCGTAACACGGGCCGCAATTCCTCGTCGTGTACAACTAGGGCTCTAGCTAGGCCCATACGGACCGCATCTGCTTGACCCGTAGGCCCGCCACCTCTCACGCGGACCTTGATATCGAACTGCCCATCCAACTCCACAGCCTTGAGCGGGTGCTCGATACGCTGCTGGTGCGTCGGACGGGGGAAATAGTCCGTCAGAGTGCGCGAGTTGACCGACCAATCGCCGGAGCCGGGCTTTAGTATGACGCGGGCAACGGCTGATTTGCGCCGGCCTACGGTTTGAATGCTGTGTTCCGCCATTAACTCGTTTCCGATGCCGTTCAGATCTCTAGGTGCTGAGGATGTTGACCTTCATGCGGGTGATCCGCGCCCGCATACACCTTCAGCTTCTTACGCATGTGCCGTCCGAGGGTGTTCTTGGGAAGCATCCCTTTGACGGCAAGTTTAATCACCCGATCCGGATGTCTCTCAATCATGCGCCGGAACGGAATGTGCTTCTCATGGCCCATGTACCCCGAGTGCGTGAAGTAGGTTTTCTGATCCGCCTTGTTGCCGGTCAAAGTAACCTTCTCCGCGTTGATCACGACGACGTAATCACCCACGTCGAGATGCGGAGTGAACATTGGCTTGTGCTTGCCACGAATAACGCGTGCCACTTCGGTGGCGAGGCGCCCGAGAGTCTTGCCCTCTGCGTCGACCAGCCACCAAGCCCGTTCGATCTCGTCAGCTTTAGGAGTATATGTCTTCACGTGTTCCCACACATTGTTAAACTAAAGAGCTATCTAGGATAGTAGAGGGTGCTGGGGGTGTCAACGGAGGAAAGGGCAGCGTTTCCGGGGGGGGGTGATGGAGCACGACACCCGCCCAGATCGCCGGGTCAAACAGGTTACCAGAGGGGCGTGGCCCATTTTCCCCGACCGACTTCTACTCCTGGAAAAAGGTCTCCAAAAACCGCGCCCGGGAAGCGTGCCGGAGACGCAACAAGGCCTTTTCCTTGATCTGTCGAACTCTCTCTCTGGTGATGCCGAGCAGGGATCCGATTTCCTCGAGAGTCATCGGTTCCTGATCGTCCAATCCAAAGTACAACCGGAGGATTTTCGCCTCACGCTCCCTGAGCGTGGAAAGAGCGTCTTCCACACTCTCCTTGAGCGCGTGTCCGTAGGCGTGGTCTTCGGGTCCGGGTGAGTACTGGTCCGGCAGGTAGTCGAGAAGCCGGTTGTCCTCCCCTGGCGTGATCGGTGCGTCGAGCGACAGATGGGACTGCGAGATCGCGAGTGTCCGCTCCACCTCCTCCTCGGAGATTTCGAGATCTTGTGCGATCTCCTCAACTGTCGGTTCCCGCCCGAGCTCCTGAAGCAGCGCCGAGGTCCTACGACCGATGCGATGGAGCGCCCCCGCACGATTAAGGGGCACTCTGATAATTCGACTCTGTTCAGCCAACGCCTGAAGAACGGCCTGGCGTATCCACCACACCGCATAGCTGATGAACTTGATGCCCTTGGTCTCATCGAACTTATGGGCGGCGCGGATGAGGCCGAGATTGCCTTCGTTGATTAGATCGGAAAGAGGGACACCCTGATTCTGATACTTCTTCGCGACAGAAACGACGAAGCGAAGGTTGGATCGGACGAGCTTGTTAAGGGCCTCTTCCTCACCCCGTCGGATGCCCTTGGCGAGCCGTACCTCCTCGGCCTTATCGATCAACGGATACTGACTGATCTCCTTGAGGTACTGATCCAGCGAGCCTTCCTTGAAAGAACCTCGACGGGAAGGAAAACTCATCTAGTGATTCGTCTGTGGGTCTGGTCGCGTTCCCCATCCGGAAGGCCGGAAGGAGGGAATCAAAGCAAGCGAATGATACGTTAAGCCACCCGTAGCGCAACTGCTCCCCGGAACGATAGCAGGGTGGGTCGATCGCGCGCCAGCCGCGGCGCGCGTGCGCCCGACTCTAGCGGATTCGACCACCCACGCGGTCCCAGCGTACTGAGCGAAGCCAGGGAGCTCGCTGCTCGCTACTCGCGTCGAAGGAATAGTAGACGATCCAAGGTTGGCCGCGGATCGCCTGCCGATTCACAAATCCCCAGTAGCGGGAGTCCTCACTATCGTCCCGATTATCTCCTAGCACGAAATAGTTCGCCTCCGGAACGGAGAGGGGGCCCCAGTTATCGCGCGAAGGTCGGTACTGCCTGCCACGATCACGACCATGCGGGGGCGCGGTCTCCATGGCCAACAGATGATTGCTTTGCCACTTCATGCTGGGATGCACCGCGTCAGCGCCACTTGAATCCGAGTACCGAGCGAAATCCTCATGCATCTCGACGCCGTTCAAGTAGAGTGTCTTCTTCCGCATTTCGAGTGTATCACCCGGAACGCCTACGACGCGTTTTACGTAGTTCTTGAGCGGGTCATGAGGGGGGTTGAAGACCACAATATCACCCCGTTGCGGCTCCTTCATGGTCGGAAGGGTCACCCCTAAGAACGGGACCTCTGCTCCATATGCCGCCTTGTTGACCAGAAGGAAATCACCAACGAGGAGCGTTCCTTCCATCGACGAGGTAGGGATCTTGAAAGCTTCCACGACAAAGGTGCGGACCACCAAGAAGAGCATGAGGGCAAAAACAAGCGATCGGGTCCAATCCCAGATCACCCGAAGGGCCCCCGACCCTTCCTGTACTCGAGCCCCCTTCGGTTCGTCGCCCATGTACCGTCCCTAGTCGAGACCTTCTTGACACCCGTCCCCGTTGAGTTGGAAACAAAAAATACACGATCCACCGACCACCGTTCCAGCAGCGACGATCCACCTTCCGCAGTTTGGACTCCCCCAATGCGACTAGATGAATCTAGTCTTGCTGGGGAGACAGCTGGCAGGAACCACCCACTGCCGGGCCGGTGTCACGAACACCGGAGAGAGGAAGCGAGTCGTGCTCGGAAAAGTATCGCCGATCTCGGTCCTTTTTCTCGTCGCGGTGCTAGCCGTGGCCGCGAACGTGGTTCGCGACAAACTGCCGATGCCCTGGTCGGGACCTGCGAGCGACGAGGCTACCGAATGCCCTGAAGGCGATCCGTCATTTTGCGATGAAGGCGTGTTGGCTGGTCGAAATCCAGCAAGAATCATCCTTCAGGCCAGTGAAGCATGAACCAACACTGGGTATCTCTGTGCCGAATTGGAGGAATCCGGCTCCCAGCGCACCTACCGCTGGCCTGACGCCACGACTCGTCTTAGGATCTGCACTCCGCCACCGCCCAACGTCGACCGAAGCGTCGCTCGGGACCTGCAACGCGCCGTGATACACGGATTTCAGTATTGGAGCAGTAAGCCCTTCGAGCTGATCATCGACTCGCGTACTACAGTCGCGTGACCCTGCCGACATCACGGTTTCGTGGGACTCGGGACTCTCAGGGTCCCAACTCGGCGTGACGCGAATCCGATGGAGTGTAGAGGGCGGTTGTCCCCAAATTCCGCGTCCTAGGACTCGTTTTGGCCACCCGGAGTCCGGCCGACTGGCGGTCCCAAGCTAAAGCCTCAGCAGGTGCTCCTGACCGCCACCCACGAGATGGGGCATGCGTCGGGATTACCGCACAGTGACTCCCCACGCGACGTGATGTATTCAACCAATACCGCTCGCAGTCTCTCTACAAGAGACTTTAGAACGGTCGACGCCCTTTACGGCCTTCCGAACGGGCCCGAAATCACGAACTAGTCGGCACCAACACACTGAGGTATCCCTACCGATAGATCGGCCGCCGGTCAGCCGTCTCTGTTGAGCCCGTACTTTTCGATCTTCTTATAAAGATTCGAACGGGGCATGTCGATCTGTCGCGCCGTTTCGCTCACATTCCAGTCGTACTCGCGGAGCTTGTGGGTGATATATACCAGTTCCGCTTGCTCCTTGAAGTCGCCGAACGTATCGGTGGTGAGTAGGGCCGTCCCCAGGCCGTCTCCTGCCGTGGCCGCACCGACCAGCGCATCTACATCGACCGCCCTCACTGCTTCTCCGGGGGACAAAATGAGGAGTCGCTCAACTGTGTTTCTGAGTTCACGGACGTTGCCCGGCCAATCCAACGTCGCGAGACGGTCGACGGCCTCTTCCTCTACGATCTTCGGAGGGATGTTGGTCACGCCTACCGCCTGGCCGACGAAGTAGGCTACGAGCGGTCCGATATCTTCGGGTCGCTCCCGCAGCGGCGGGACCACGATCGGCACAACGTTCAACCGGTAGAAGAGATCTTCCCTAAATCTACCAGCGGCGATTTCCTCCGGGAGGATCTTGTTGGTGGCCGCAATGACACGGACATCGACCAAAATCGGTTTGGCCCCTCCCACGCGAGTGATCATACCCTCTTCGAGTGCCCGCAGCACCTTGGCCTGGGCGGCAAGGGACATGTCCCCGATCTCGTCCAGGAACAGTGTACCCTGGTGAGCCTGCTCGAAGGTCCCGGGGCGATCCGCAATGGCACCCGTGAACGAGCCTTTAATATGACCGAAGAGTTCGGACTCAATCAGCTCAGAGGGGATTGCGGCACAGTTGACCTCGACGAAGGGAGCGTTCTGACGCGTCGAAAGGCGATGGATCCCCCGTGCAACGAGCTCTTTCCCGGTACCGTTTTCCCCTGTGATCAGGACTCTCGCGTCAGTCGGAGCCACCCGCTCGATGCGTTCGAGGACGCCACAGATCGACGCCGAGTCCCCCACCATACTGTATCGGCCATCAATCTCGCTCCGGAGGAGTTCAACACTCTGGCTAAGACCTCTGAGCTCCAACACGTTACGCAGGCATACGAGAAGCCGATCAGTATCCAGAGGTTTCTCGATAAAGTCGAAGGCACCCTTACGGGTCGCATCGACGGCGGTGTCGATCGTGCCGTGGCCACTGATCATCACCACATAAGCCCTCGGGTCGATATGGCGAAGCCGTGCGAGGACCTCGAGACCGTCCAAACCGGACATTTTCACATCGAGAAACGTCACGTCGGGCCCGAACGATTGGAAAAACTCGATCGCCTCGGGGCCGTCCGAGCCGGTCTCCACCTTATGCCCCTCGTATTCGAAGACCTGCCTGAGAGCGTGGCAGATCGACTCTTCGTCATCGACGATCAGAATCCGTGACATGATGCAGTGGCTCCTTCGGCGCTCTCAGCGATCACTCACCAGTACGAGACTGTCCTGGACGATATACGCCGACTCGATTCCGTCGGGCAAAGGGATAGCCAGGGCGTCGTCCGCGAGCCCGTCAACATATTCCCGCCCCATTGCCTGGAGGATTTCGGGGATCATGCGATCGGGCAACGGGATGATTCCCGCACGTATGTCGTGAATAACGAGGGCATCCCAACGCTCGTCGTCCAACGGAGCCAGAGCACCCTCGAACGACACAACCAAGGTGTCGGGCAAGAATCCCAGCACCGCGTCCAAGTCGGGCATCTCGGGGAATGTCTCCACCGAAACGCGCGCCCTGAGGGTGATGACGCCATCGGCCATTTCGATACGGGGCTCGACGATTCCCGCAAGGATGAGCCCCGGGACCGAGTACCGGAGAACGGACTCGATCTCGCCGGCACTCAGAGACAACCGCCCTTCGATTTCGCCTCGTCGCAAGGCCTCGAACCGGTCCATCGTGGCTTCGGCTATTTCTGGGGAAACCGTCTCAGAGAGAGCAGCCTCTTCAGTGGAGAATAGGGCTGTTATCTGCGGAAAAAACACGTGGCCCCAGCGCCACCCAGCATACGCGGTCACCACGAGTAGCAGTGCGAGAACGATTTTCCCAAGGCAGCTCTTGAGGCGGCCGATTCCGAGCACGGTTACCCCCCGAAAGTGGTGCTGCGATGCAAAGAATAGCTGGCTCCAGCCTTCGAGAGACGGCTGCGCATCAGGTCAAGCTTACGCACCTTGATTTCGCCCCTATAAGTGAGCCCCGCCGCCCTATCGTCCAGTCCACGAAACGCCCCCGCTCCGTTTTGACCTTCGGACCTTCCAAGGGTGAGATGCGGGTGGAACGCCCGAGTTTCCCGATCAAAGCCACAGTCCGTCAGCGCCCATTCCAGGTCCTGCTTCAAGCAACGAATAGCCGGAGTGGGCTCGATTCCAACCCAGATCACCTGAGGCCTACGAATGGTCGGAAAGGCTCCGAACCCGCCGATCTCAAGTTCTAGCGCACCGGTCGCGTGTGCTACGCGCCCCACTGCCTCTTCCACGGCTTCGATACGCTCCTCCGTGACGTCCCCAAGGAATTTGAGCGTAATGTGAAACTTATCGGGTTCGAGCCAACGTACCGGCAGCTCAAAGTCTCGGAGGACGCGGGCCGCACGGAAAATCCGGTCCTTTTCCTTCTTAGGCAGGTTAAGGGCTACGAAAAGACGCATGGCAGCGGATCACATCCCGGACAGTTTGAAATTGATTCGAAGTCCCTCAGGATCTGTGGACCGCACCCCTGAATGTGCTGGCACACTAGGGAAAAATCTACGCGGATGCCGCAAAGCGAACAACCTGACAGTCTGGCTTCTGGCCGCTAGACCCGATCCCCGTCTGGAGGCACGAAGGGGCCCGGACCATTGTTCACAATTCTCGTGGTGGGGTACGCCAACTCGATGTCAGGCTCGTCGTCGATCACACCCAGGACGGCCTCCCAAAGGCTCTCCTGCACCCCACGACGGCGACGTGGCTCGGTAAGGAAGCGTAGGGTCAGGCAGACCCCTTCGCTCACCACCGATGTGTACACCGTGGCCGTGACCGTGCCATACGAAATCAGCATCCTGCTGGGGCGCTGCTTGAATGACTCGCTGGCACGCTCGCTGATCTCCTCGGTCTGCTCTTGGACGACCGACAAAAAGATCGCCTTGGCCTTACGCCAGTCGCTCTCGAAGGTGAGAACGATGGGAATCTCGTTCCAGAGATAGGGAAATTCTGCCGTGTAATTCGCGATGGGCTCCGTCAGGATCTTGGCGTTGGGAATCCGAACCACACGCCCGGTGCTCTGATCCGCCTCGACCCAGTTTCCTATCTCCAGCAGAGTGAAGTGAAGCACCGAAATGTCCACAACATCCCCAGCATTCTCGCCAATCTGGACCCGATCCCCTATCGCAACTGGGGCTTTGGTGACGATCACCACCCACCCGGCCAAATCGACGATGACGTCCTTTAGGGCAATCGCCACGCCTGCGGAGAACAACCCCAAGAAGGTCCCGACCTGCCGCAGGCCATCCACCCAGATGGAGGCGACGAGCAGAACGGTGAGAACCCATGTGACGTAGCCGATCGTCTTGTTCCAACGATACTGCAGGTTCCGATTATCCAAGGTCCGATCATCGATCGTGCGGCGAACGACCCGCTGCAACACGCTACGTACTAGCCAGGCGCTGAGCAGCACGAGCGCCGTTAGGCCGAACTTGCTCCAGGTCGCTCCGTCTAGGAAGAAGTCCCGAGCGAAGAAGTCGACGCCCTGCGCCAGGGCGCTTCCGGCGGATTCTGCCGGAGGATTCTGGACGGCGGCCGAGCCGGTCGCGGACACTATCGGCCGCTCCGCTCTCGGGCAGCGCAACGCCCGCCGCCTGACAATGAGATCATATGATGCATGACTAGATGGTAGTGTGGCCGCCCCTGCTTTGGTACCCCGGCCCCGATTAGGCTCAAAGCCGTTGTCGATCGAGCCCTCGATACTGTACCGCTTCGGCCGCATGAGCCGGGATGATCGAGTCGCTTCCGTCCAAATCGGCGATCGTTCGGGCGACCTTCAGGATTCGATGATACGCCCGCGCCGAAAGTCCCAGGCGGTCCAGCGCCCGCTGAAGGAGCCGGGCTACGTCCTTGGGGGCTCGACAGTGTCGTCGAAGGTCGGAGGAACCCATCTCGGCGTTCGCCGATGCGTCGGGGGAACCATGAAGGCGGGCGAGCTGTCGGCTACGCGCGCGGGCCACCCTGATCGAGAACGATGGGCGGATCCATGCCCCTGATGGCACTCGTTTGCCCCGGAGCTTCCCCGAGCGCAAACGTCCCGAACGGTGCGGGATCGGCGGTCCAGCGCCGGCACCGAGACGCACGAAATCCGACCCCGCTCCTTCACGAACATCAGGCAGGAAAAATCCCACCAATACGGTGTGTGGGCCCCGTACCAAACGGCCACTCAGGCTGATAGATTAGAGCGCTAAACTTCTAACCAGAACCAAGGCTGGAGCGCTCGATGAATGTTGCCGTTCTCGGTGAGACGAGATCCGGAGAAACCCGGGTTGCGTTGATCCCCCCCACCGTCCTTGAGTTGGCCAAGATCGGGTGCGACGTAACCGTCGCTTCCGGAGCGGGGGTGGCCTCCCATTTCTCGGATGCGGAATACGAGGAAGCAGGAGCCAAGGTCGTCGCAGACGCCGCTGCGGCCATGGCAGGAGCCGGTGTCGTTGTGAAGATCCAAGCTCCGACCGACGAAGAGATCGATGGACTCGCAGACGGTGTCGTGCTGGTCTCGCTGCTGTCTCCTCTCACGGAGCCAGAGCTCATCGGGCGCCTCGCCAAAGCCGGCGTGACTGCGTTCGCCTTGGAGATGATCCCTCGGATCACCCGTGCTCAGAGTATGGACGTGCTCTCCTCGCAAGCAACCGTCGCGGGATACAAGGCGGTCCTAATGGGGGCAGATGCCCTCGGCAAGTTCCTCCCGATGTTCATGACGGCGGCTGGCACCATCCGACCCGGCAAGGTCCTAGTCCTAGGTGCCGGCGTCGCTGGGCTGCAGGCCATCGCCACGGCGCGACGCCTCGGAGCCAGGGTAGAGGCCTTCGACGTGCGGCCCGAAGTGAAGGAACAGATCGAGAGCCTCGGAGCGTCGTTCCTCGAAACCGAGCACGACGTGACGGCCTCCGGTGAGGGTGGATATGCTAAGGAGCTCAGCGAGGAGCAACACCAGAAGGAGTTGGAGCTCATTGCTGCGCACATCGCGGACACCGATCTCGTCGTGACGACCGCTCAGATCCCGGGTCGCCCCGCGCCGAGGCTCATCACCGAAGAGATGGTCGACTCTATGCGACCGGGATCGGTCATCGTCGATCTCGCTGCGTCATCCGGCGGAAACTGCGCAGGCGCAGTGGACGGAGAGACCGTCGTTCGCAACGGCGTAAAGATCATCGGACCCGCCAACCTTCCGGCCGGCATCCCCGTCCACGCCAGCCAGATGTTCGCAAAGAACGTCGCCACCCTTCTAAAGGAGTTCGTGAAAGAGGGTGAATTGACCTTGGACTTCGAGGATGAAGTCATCACCGGCACGTGTGTGACACACGGCGGTGAGGTCCGGCATGGACCTACGAGGGAGAAGCTCGGGCTCGCATGACCGAGAGCGAACCACAGTGATTCTGATGAAACGAGCCAGACTCGGCTCACGTCCCCAATACTGCACTACGAACTAAAGGAGGACTCGATGGGCGAAACGCTCATAGGACTCTACGTCTTCGTCCTGGCTACCGTGGCCGGTCGGGAACTGATCACCAAAGTACCCCCGACCCTACATACGCCTCTCATGTCCGGGGCCAACGCGATCTCGGGCATCGCCATCGTGGGCGCCCTGGTGGTCTCGGCGCAGGTGGACTCGGGACTGTCCCAGTTTCTCGGGGTCGCGGCCATCGTCATGGCCATGATCAATGTGGTGGGTGGCTTCATGGTCACCGATCGCATGCTTGAGATGTTCAAGAAAAACTAGACGACCACTCAAAGGAAATAATCAATGGATCTCTCGCTTTGGGTGGAGCTGTCTTACCTCCTCTCCTCCGTCCTCTTCGTGGTCGGGCTCAAGAGACTGCAATCTCCGGCCACAGCCCGTGGCGGCAATCAGTTGGCCGCGCTGGCCATGCTAATCGCGATCGTTGCCACCCTCGCCGACAACCCGGCGATGACCTGGACTGGGATCGTGGCCGGCATGGTGGCGGGCGGGCTCATCGGTGGCGTGCTGGCGCGCACGGTGAAGATGACCGACATGCCCGAATTGGTGGGTGCGTTCAACGGATTCGGTGGGGCGGCCTCTGCCTTGGTCGCCGCAGCGGAACTCGTCCGCGTTCAAACCACCGGAGCCGCTCTCGTTCTCGGTGACGGGCTGACCATCGCCCTGTCGTGTCTGATCGGGACCGTGACCTTTTCGGGGAGTTTCGTCGCGTTCGGAAAGCTGAAGGGGCTGATAAGTGGGAACCCGATAACGTTCCCGTTCCAAAAGACGCTCAACGGCATCCTATTTTTGGTCTTGCTCGGCCTCGGCGCTTCTGTGATGGGAATCTTTCAGGTCGGCGGACTGACCAGCCTGACGGTGTTCGCCATCTTCACCGTGATTGCTCTCCTACTCGGCATCCTTCTCGTAATCCCCATCGGCGGCGCAGACATGCCTGTCGTGGTGTCGCTGCTGAACTCCTATTCGGGGCTGGCGGCATCTGCGGCCGGATTCGTGATTGGTAACAATGTCCTGATCATCAGTGGCGCGCTCGTGGGCGCCGCAGGGCTGATCCTGACGATGATCATGTGCAAGGCAATGAATCGGTCTCTCGCCAACGTCGCCTTTGGGGCGTTCGGCGCCGAAGGGGCAACGGCCGCACAAGTCGGAGCCGGCGGAGACAAAACGGCACGTTCCTGTGACGCCGAGGGCGCGGCCATGATGCTCGCCTACGCCCAGTCCGTAATCGTCGTGCCTGGCTACGGGCTCGCGGTGGCTCAGGCGCAGCACGATCTGCGGAAGGTCATGGACAACCTCGAGGAGCGCGGGGTCGACGTAAAGTATGCCGTACACCCCGTGGCCGGCCGTATGCCGGGACACATGAACGTTCTGCTAGCGGAAGCCGACGTCCCCTACGACCAGCTCTACGACCTCGACGAAATCAACGACGACTTCGGCCGAACCGACGTGGTACTCGTGGTGGGCGCCAACGACGTGATCAACCCCGACGCTCATGATCCCAACAGCGTGATCGCTGGGATGCCGGTTCTCGATGTCGAGAACGCCAAGAGCGTGATCATCATGAAGCGCAGCTTGTCATCCGGCTTCGCAGGCATCGACAATCCGCTGTTCTATATGGATCACGCGAGGATGTTCTTTGGAGACGCCAAGGCGTCCATGGGCGAACTGGTCAAGGAAGTTCGCGACGCCTGATCCCCCCGGTGAAGGAAGCCGCACAGATGGAACGAATCGGACGCATCCGCCAGCAGGAACGGATCGCACAGGTGGTACCCTAGGCGTTGATCAGCGGAGTAGCGACCCTTGGTACCATCGCTTACTTCTTGGTCCGCTCGAACGCGTGGCAGCCAATGGATGACGCTATGGCTAGCGTTATCCTCTATGCAGGTATCGGGGTCACGTCGGTAGGGTTGCTCACGGCTCCGGTACTTGACGCTCGGCTTCGACACTCGCTGAGGGCGCTCCCTGAAGATGAGGTCATCCAACGATACGCGTCCTCAAACATTGTACCGCAGGCGATTAGGGAGGGCGTCGGTATCATGGGGGTGACGGCCCGGAGCAAGCAGCTGGATTCTGATCTTTGCGGCTGCCTCGGTGGCGAGCCAAGTAATCGCATTCCCGCAGACGGGCGACCTAGGGGCACGATTGGGGAGATCCGATCAGTGAGCCTCGGCCGACAGTTCCTCCTCGATGACGGCGAGGTGTTTTTCTACCTCAGCCACCAACTGCCCCGTCGGGACCTGCGGAACCCCATTCCCCTGGAACAGTGCAAAGAAGAGCGTGTCTGTGTGACCTATGCTCGCGTGCGTCACACCGCTGTCGAGGAACCGATTGAGACCCAAGGCGTCGCCGAGCGAGAAAGACGCCCCGAACCGCGCGGGCGGCGCCTCGAACAACAGCCGGATCACGGCCTGGCGTAACACTTGGAACTCCTCCACGACTTCTCCGGCAGCCAGTCCACCTTGGGCGCCCAGAGATCCGTAGAGTTCCGCGGCTTCTCTCCATATCGGAGCCACAATCGAGCGATGCGCCCCAACCGCCTTCGGAATGAGTCCGGCGAGGAGTCGAAGGAATCGCTCGAGTAGTTGGTCCATAGCCGGGTCGGTATTGGCCCGACGCAGAACTTCCTCGACCCAGCGGCTGACCAGGGATTCAACGTGCTGTTCAAGCCACGTCTCAATTCGATGGGCGGAAGATGCTGAGGATGGTGTCCGTGAGGGTGACTGGGGGTTCTGAATCTCTGTCGACTCTGCGACTGACTCCCTCATGGTACTCCATATTAGGGCCTTAAAGACTGCGAAACCTCTCCTAGGGTGCTTCCTCCTCGATCTCATCGCCAGTTTCGATCAAGGATTCGCCCTGCCCCGGGTCGTTCGTGTCGCCGCCATCAGAAGGGGCTTCCCAGGGTCTCAGTTGCATCCGGATGACGGTGCCGTCCCCGCCCCCACTCTCGGCCGTAACTGTTCCACTCCAGGAGTTGATCAACTTTCTCACGATCGCAAGCCCAAGCCCGGTGCCTGCTGATCGCGTGCTGAACTGCGGCTCAAAGATGCGGCTCAACAACTCCGAGGGGATACCTGTCCCGTCGTCGCGCACCGTCACCTCGATCGCGGTGGGCAACTGAACAGCCTCAATTACGACATTCCCTGTGCCCTCGACGGCGACGCGCGCGTTCTCAAGCAAGTTCAGGAGTACCTCTTTGAACTCTGTCTCTCGCGCGTTTACCGGCGGCAGGTCCTCCGGGATGCGAGCTTCAAAACGCACGGGGCTCTCTTCGCCGAGCCGGTACAATGTGAGCACTTGTTGCGCGAGCGAACCGACGTCCACCGGCTCGAGCGCAATCTCCCCCGCGGCGGTGGGCGCCCCGAAGCGCGAAAATCCACTCGCAATTTCGGCGAGTCGATCGATCTCGCTGAGGATCGCACTGACATTTCGATCAAGAATCGGCTGGAAATCATCGCGCTGGTCGACCCAGGCACGACGAATGTGTTGCACACTCAGTTTGATGGGCGTGAGAGGGTTCTTAACCTCGTGGGCGACTTGGCGCGCCATTTCACCCCACGCGAGAATACGTTCGGTTCGGAGTTCGTCCGTCACGTCCTCGATGGAGAGCACTACGCCACCCGGCCCTTGCCGCGAAATCTCCCTGGACCGAACACGAATCCTGCGCTCGCCGACCTGAAACTCGGCAGTCGCCTCACGAAGGCCGTCTCGCAGACAACTCTCCATCCATTGCACCAACTCGGCCCGGATGCCCTCGAGCTGCGGGAGGGGCTCGCCTACCTCCACCTGTCCACCCAAGGCGTGCTGCGCGCGTGGGTTCACCAACGTGACAAGTCCCTCCGTGTCCAAAGCGACCACCCCGGTCGCCGCCTCATCCACGATCGCCTGGGTCCGTCGAGTCGTTCGTACCAAGTCGCGACGGGCCCGGCTAATACGGAACACCATACGGTTGAAGGCTCGGAAAACAGAACCGAACTCGTCCGCGCGGCCTTCCGGAAGTTGCACCGCTAGGTCGCCATCGCCGACCCTCTCTGATGCCACCTGAAGGGTGCGAATCGGACGGGTAAGGGTCCGCCCCACCAGGAGAGCAAGACCCAACGACAGCGCTGCCCCGAGCAGGACAACGAACCCCACGAGCTCGGCCACTTCGCGCTCACGGAGAGCCGTTGCCCCGGCCTGCAGGGGTACCTGGGTCGCGACCACATCGCCGTCCGGCAACCTCCGAAACGCCATCAGGTAGCGCCGCTGGCCGAGGCGACCCAAGGCGGTATCGAGTAGTTTCTCTCGCCCCTCCAGCCCCTGGTGCACTTCGTAAGGAATCCATCCGTCGTACAAGCCCATTTCTACTAGATCATCGACGGATCCCCCCCTCAGTTCACCCGCCCGATATTCGAGGAGGTCCGCACCAACTCGACTCGAGAGGAGCGTCATCGAGCGGCCGGCCTCGTAGTAGAAGGCCGCCGCGTCAGCGGCGATACGGGCCGCGATGGCCGCCGCCGTACGCTCGGTGGCCTGAGAGAGTGTCCGGTAGGCGAGGCTCCCGAAGAGAGCTGCCGAAAGAACGAAGAATCCAAAGAGGGCCCAAGTCACACGGGCCCGGAACGAGGTGAAGGGATTATTCCAGGTCTTTACCGCGGGCCGCCGGCCGACGAGAACAAACTGCCCCAGCGTCCAGAGGATCAAAATAATGGCAACGTCACCGAGGATCAGTAGGCTCCCGCGCGCAGTCATGAGCAGGGGCACGGGAAGATCCACTACGTACTGCGCGTCGAACCCTCCTCCTTCGAACGCAAAACTCTGGCGGGCCTCCCAACCGTCGGTAGTCCTCACCCAGACCACATCGTCCGTTTGGCTCGCGAGGTCACCTTCCAAGAGCGGGACGAGCGTGAGAGGACTCTCGCTGGAAGCCGTCAATCCACCGAAAACAGGCCCATACGGGGAGGCGTTCGAAAGTTCGCGCCGAGCGGGCAACACGCCCGTGAGGACTCGGCCTTCACGCAAAGGGGCCTGCAGAACGTAGTTGGCGTCGCCAGAGGCCAATCGACGTACGAACGCCGGCTCACCCTGACGGGCCGCGTCCAGGAAGTCGTCTGCCCGCCCGGGCCGCCCCCCATCGACGCCGATAGAGATTTCGAACTCGGGTAGATCACCAGGGGTCCAGACCGTGAGCCAGACCCCAGAGCCTTCCTCCGCGAGCCCACTCCCAACCCAACTCTCATAGAGGAGCTCAGGCGAATCCGCACCTTCGGCATCCAGAGAATCCGCCGACTCGAGGAACCGTTGTAGTACATACTCGAGGTACGGGTCCGCAGGCGTTCCGAGTCGGGCAAGTTGGAGCTGCGCAGTCTCCATACGTGCTTCCACTCGGGCCGCCCAAGCCACAACGAGAGCGGACGAGGCCCCCAAGACCGCGGCCGTGCCCCAAGTCACCCAAACACGGCGCCAGCCGCGCAGGCCGGAAAGACCAAGGGATGCCATTCCCGCAGGGACGAACCAGGCGGCGGTACTCCACGCCGGAAGCGCCCCCCCTACCCTGACCAGCACGGCACCCAACCCCGCAAGCACCAACCCGATAACGACGGCCGCCAGGACAACCAACTCCGCACGGGGTCGTCTTCGAGCCCGTTCGCCGACTCGGAACGAAGCAAGGCACAGGAGCGTTAACACTAGGGCCAGCCCGATCTGATAAGCCACCCAGCGTCTCTCGCCGCCCGACAACAGTGGAGACCCCGCCCCACCCAGAAGAAGGACCGACGCCACCGGAAAGCTCACGAGTACACCGAGACCCGCTGCGAGGGGGCCAAGACGGGCGGCGGGTGGCAGGTGTGCGGCGGTCACGACCGCAGCCGCCAACGACACTAGAAGCACCCGTTCAAACGTGACCGGAAACGGCCAGGGAAGAACGAAGTCGGCGGCCGTAAACATTGGCAACGATCCCATCGCGGCTCCGACCGGGATCAAGAACGCCAGACCCAAGGGTGTCAGAGCTGCGGCCGCGCGATCTCCCTTTTCCACCCCGGACGTGATTGCGAGTAGCAGCCACGCGACGACGGCCAATGCGCCCACGACCCGCGTCCATAGGATCCGTACGTCTCGGAGCCTCTGCTCTTGAGTCGGTCGGACCACCGAGACACTAAAGAGCGGTGCGTCTTCCCAACGAAGATCGAGCACATCGTCGCCCGAGGCCCGGTCGGCGCGCAGAACCCTCAGATCCTCGCCGACCGCGTCCCGGAACGAGTGGACGAAGTCTCCTGGATCGGACTCAAGATTACGGGGGAGATTGGCCTTTATCAGAGAGGCGGCCATCGCGGTTCCGCCCCCGGGGATGGGTGCGGTGAAGTAGAGGTAGCTGAAGAGCGGACGGTCACGATACAAATATCGGACGTTGCCATTCTGAAGTTCGGGAGGAACAACACCCCTATGGGTTCCGTCCCATAAGACGAAATCCCCGGAAGGGCCCAAAATCGCGACGGCGGTCATTCCCGTCTGTCGGCGGAGAGAACGAAGATCCGCGAGTAGACTTGTGCCAGTGCTGTCGAGCGCGAGATCGGTGATGCGGGCGACCGCTCCCTCGCCGGTCGTCAACAACTGTTCGAGCTTACGGTCTAGGGCGATCTCGGCACGGGCGTTGCGAGCGTCCCAATACGTATCGAAATCCTGAGAGACTCGTCGGCTCACTTCGCTGCCGATGAAACCGGCAACGACTCCGGCCAGTACGACGACGCCCGCTACGGCATGGGCGAGGCCACGCCGCGGCCGGGCGAAGAAGACCGAGAGAGACGCTACGATGGAAAACGCGAGCCACCCCACCAGAGGCCACCGGGTCCAAGCCGCTAGACCGAGGACGCCGAGCCAGGGGCCGACCCGCGTAAACGCCAGCCAGGGACCGGAGGAGAGGAATGGAACAGACGGCTGATCAGGGGCATTCATTTCAGTTGAACCACCTATCCTGGCCCGAAGTTCGCTTGCATCTGGAACGTGACCCCCGCCTCATCATGCCTGTGGGGGCGCTCGACCACCATGGGCCGCATCTGCCGCTGGGAGCCAACACCCTCATCACCGAACGGGTGGCACGGACTTTGTCCGGCCACCTTCGAGTCATCGTCGCTCCGACGTTTCACTACGGCCTCACAAATCCGGATTGGACGCCGTACCCCGGCACCAGCACGCTTCGTCGAAAAACATTCCACCGCGCCATCAATGAACTCCTAGCTAGTCGGGACAATCACGGTATCTCCGAGGTGATCGTCATTACCGCGCAACGTCATGAGCCGCATCTGGAATCCCTACTTGCGGTTCTGACAAGCACCGCTATCACCGACGTCGTTGATCTAACGACCATCGACGTCCGAGACCTCGTCGAGGGCCACCCCGAACACGAGCGTGGCGGAGAGTTGGAGACATCCCTTCTCCTTCATTTGGCGCCCCAACTCGTTCGCATGGATCAGGCGGCGGACTATATCGATCATCAAGGCCCTCCTGTAAAGTATGTTCAAGGACAGGTCACATCACCCCACCCCAACTTCCAGGGCGTTCTAGGGAGGCCGACGTTGGCCACGGCCGAGAAGGGTAAGGCCGTCTTTGAGCGCTACGTTTCAGTCCTGCGCACCACTCTCTCGAAACCGGCGCAACGGGACCGATAACTCGACCCGTCTGAACCGGACGGTGGAGATCGGTGTAGTTCGAGTCATGCTAAATTTGACCGTATCACTTTTTTTCGCGGCATACGTCGCCTTTGCAGGCCCGGTCTGGGCCCAAGCCGTGCTGTTGGACGAGGGTTCGTTCGTGGTGGAAATCGGCGGCCGCGCCATTGGAACCGAGAGCTTCCGAATTCGGCGCTCCGGTTTCGGGGACAATGCCCAAGTGATCGCCCAGGGCACGCTAGAAATCTCCGAGGATGCGGGCCGGCAAACGATCCAGTCCGCTCTTGGCACCGTCGGAATCGGTATGACGCTAGACGCTTACCAGGTCAAGGTTGCGGGCGCGAGCGAACTCCAGGTTCTCCTCCAGCGCAGAGGGGACCGGTTGGTGGCGGAGACTACCTCCGACGCGGGTGTCGAAGAGCGAGAGTATCGTCGGCCGTCGATGCGGCGGCCAACCATCATCCTCGACCGCTTCATGGCCCACCACTACTTCTTCCTGGGTCCGTATCAGAACCCGGGAGAGAGCAGCGTGTTGATTGTGCGACCTCGACCGGGTGGACAGGCTGAGGGAGTGTTGCGTATGGCCTCCGTCGAGCCGCTGTCGGTCGGTGGCCGCACCCTACAGGCGCAACGCCTACAACTGGTTCTTGAGGGGGCGATCCACGAACTCTGGCTCGACAGCCAGAACCGGGTATTGAGGGTGGAGATCCCGGGGGAAGGCTATGTCGCGGCCCGACTCGCGCCCCCCAGCTGAGCTAGCCGGGACCGGCGTTGGGGTGACGGGTTAAGACCGTGTAGGTAATGTTCTTAAGAATGAGGCCGCTCGACGCGTAAACTCAGTGTCTGGACCTTTTTCCCCATGTCTTCGCGCCGACCGTTCTACCCTGGTGACCATTTGAAACCGGCACCGTCGAGCAGGCGTAGGTCAGGTATGGGGCCACGTCACGCTCGTGATCAGTCATAAATTGCAGAAAGGACCCTTACTCAACGTATGCGCCATCCAATACGGAGGCTTCCAGTGTTGACCGGATCGCTCCTACGCGCGTTGCCACTGGCGGCACTAATACTCCTTCCCGGTCGGGCCACCACTCAGGAAATCGTGCCCGTCACACTGAGCTTGGAAGAAGCGATCGAGATCGCTCGGTCCAACAATCCGACTTTCCAGGCAATTCGCAATAATGAGGCGCTGGCCGATTGGGATGTGAAGGCGGCCTACGGATCGCTCCTGCCGTCGGCGTCGACGAACTTCTCGCTGTCTTGGCAAGGCGCTGGAGAGCAAACCTTCGGTAGCTTGACCGCTGAGGAGTTGGGCTTCGCGGACCAGCCCTCGTTCATGTTTTCGCGGTATGGTCTGAACCTCAACTACAGTATTAACGGCAGCACTCTGCTCGCGCCCGGGCAGGCGAAAATAAGCCGTGTGGCCACCCGAGCGGACGTGGCTTTCGGGTCGTCTGAGCTGATCTCACAGGTCACTCAGAACTACATCGAGGTTCTTCGTCAAACCGAGCAGGTACGGGTCTCCGAGCAGCAGAGGGAGCGCGCCCGCTTCAACTTGCGACTCGCAGAGGCGCAACTGCAGGTGGGTACCGCCACCGCCGTGGATGTCGCACAAGCCGCGGTGGCCCTAGGCCGTGCAGAAGTCACCATCCTCCAGACCACCAATGCCCTAGAGACCGCAAGGATTCGGTTGCTCCAACGCATGGGGGTCGACCTGTACAGTCCTTTCGTACCGACGACACCCTTTGTTCTATCTGAGCCGCCCTGGAGCCGCGACCAACTCGTCAGTCTCGGCTTGCAGGCCAGCCCGACGCTCCAGGCGGCCCGAGCACTCCAGTCCGTCAGCAGCTACGGGGTAAAAATGGCAAAGAGCGCCTATCTACCAACGTTAAGTCTCAGCGCTGGACTCAATGGATTCACGCGACAGGCCTCCAGCACCGCCCTCAATATACAGCAAGCGGAAACGCAGGCTCAAGGATCGATCCAGAACTGCCTATTTACGAACGATCTCTTCACCCGCCTTTCGGATCCTCTTCCGGCACAGGATTGTTCGGCGTTCACGTTCACCGACGACGACGCCCAGCAGATCCGGGATAACAACAGGTCATTCCCCTTCGATTTCACCGGGCAGCCCGCCAGCGCCTCGCTGACGATCAGCCTCCCTCTGTTTCAAGGCTTGGACCGGCAGCGCCAGGTCACAATGGCCCAGGTGCAACTCGAAGATCTCGACTACGAATATCAGGAAGCGGAGCTTGCACTGAGGGCGGACATTGCAGTCACCCTGGCAACGGTACGGGCCGCCTATCAGGCCGCCCTGATCGAAGATCAGAATCAGATTGTCGCCGACGAACAACTTCGTTTGGCAAGAGAACGCTTCAGGGTCGGTCTCGCGGGCTTTCTGGAACTCCTGGAGGCCGAGACCCTGAAGGTCGAAGCCGATCGCGAGCAGATCGCCGCCATCTTCGCATACCACGACTCCTTGGCCAACCTCGAAGCGGTGGTCGGGACATCTCTGCGCATACAGTGAGGCATCAAACAGGCCATGACCGCTAATCGCAAAATCCTTATCGGCGTTGTACTCGCCGCCGTGTTGGGAACGGCTGCGACTCTGAGCGTCAAGAAACAACGGAACAAGGGCGTCGAAGTCCGGCTGGAAGAGGTGCTACGACGCGATCTGGTTCAGACCGTCACAGCGAGTGGAAATATCCGAGCCGGACGGGTTGTGGACATCAGCTCTGACGTCTCTGCCAAGGTGACCTCCCTAATGGTCGATGAAGGTGACGACGTCACAGCGGGACAAGTGCTGCTTCGCCTGGACCCAACCCAGTTCGACGCGGCCGTGGCGAGAACCGAGGCGGCACTCAATCAGGCGATCGCAATGGAGCGCCAGCAGGAGTCCAGCCTGGAGCGAGTGGCTCGAGACCACGAGCGGCTACGCAGTTTGTACGAAACGGACTCTGATCTCATCGCAAGCCAACAGTTGGACGACGCGGCGACGGAAGTCGAGTTGGCCACGCGACAACTCGAGTCCAATCAGTTCGGAGTGGCTCAAGCCCAGGCGGAACTCGAAGAGGCCAACGAGAGGCTCAGCAAAACCATTTTCGTCGCCCCCATATCCGGGAAGGTGACCCGACTGACCGTAGAAGAGGGCGAAACCGTCATTGTCGGGACCATGAACAACCCAGGAAGCCTGGTCCTCACGATCAGTGAATTGTCCCGGGTCGAAGCGGTACTCGAGGTCGACGAAACCGATATTCCCTACATCCAGGTAGGCGACAGTACGATCCTCGAACTCGACGCGTTCCCCGATCGGCTCTTCAGTGGCTTCGTTACCGAGATCGGGAATAGCGCCATTCGGCCGCCCGCGTCCACTGCCGGAAGTGGCCAGACCGCCGCAATCGACTTCGAGGTCGTCATCACGATGAATGACCCTCCAGTCGGGATCAGGCCCGACCTTTCCGCGACGGCAGACATCGTTACGGCAACCCGCTTGAAGTCTCTTTCGGTACCGATTATCGCCCTGACGGTGCGTGCCGAAGGCGACGAGACTGACTCGGTCCGTGAGGACGGCAACCAAGAGGCGCGGGAACTCGGACCGGCAGGCCGACCCCAAGACCGTGATGTCGAGGGCGTCTTTGTGGTCCTCGACGGTGAGGTCACCTTCACGCCGGTCGAAGTCGGAATCACAGGACAGGAGCACTTTGAGGTCCTCAGTGGCGTTTCCGCAGGTGACACGATCGTTGCCGGTCCCTACCAGCAGATCCGGCAACTAGATAACGGGGACGAAGTCCGTGCCGAGGAAGACTCGAACGATGACGGCTCCAACTAACCCAGAGAGACGACATGCATTTCGCTGAAGGGGTTCGACTGGCGCTGTACCAGCTTCGCACGGAAAAGCTCAAGAGCTTCTTCAGCCTTCTGGGTGTGATCGTGGGAGTCATGTTCCTGATCATCGTCGTCAGCGTGGTCGAGGGCATGGACCGATATATCCGAGAGGACCTCTCTTCGGTGATATTCGGCGTGAACACCGTCACGCTGCGAAGGTGGTCCGACGGGCCGAGCTTCGACGGAATGGTCAGCCGAGAGAGAGTGCGCCGTCCGCGTATCAGGTATGAGGATTGGCAAGCCGTGCAGGACCTGATCAGGGTCCCGGCAAGAGTAGGAACGGAGAGTGAAACCGGAGGTGAGGTCGTCGCCGACAACGGTCGCAAGGTCGAGAACGTCAACATTTCTGCCGTGTCGCCCGAGATCCTTCGTATCCGTGACTTAGCTGTGGAAAAGGGACGCCCGTTCTCGCCTCAGGAAGCCGAGCGGGGCACGCCGGTCGTCATTTTGGGCATGGATACGGCCGACCTGCTGTTCGAGTCCCGAGATCCGATTGGTCGCAAGGTGCGCATACGCGGGTTCCCGTATCGAGTCGTCGGTGTCTTGGAGGAACAAGGCAGCCTCTTCGGCATTTCGTTGGACAATCGGGTGATCGCCCCCGCCCGCTCTCCGATCCAGGCCGTCACAAACCCCAGAGGCATTGTAGATCAGGTGGTGGCCCAGGCTACCGATCCCGCGGACACCCGGGAACTCCAACGGGAGATGGAAGGCATCATGCGGGGCCGACGGAAGCTCAGACCGGCCGAGGAGAACAATTTTTCCGTTGAAACAGCCGACGAGACTCTGAGCTTTTGGGACAAGATCTCCCAGGTGCTATTCGTGGCGCTCCCCGGCCTAGTCGCGATCTCGCTGGTGGTCGGCGGGATCGTCATCATGAACATCATGCTCGTCTCGGTCATGGAGCGAACTAGAGAGATCGGCGTCAGAAAAGCGATCGGCGCGAGGCGCAGGGACATCTTGAGTCAGGTGCTCATCGAGAGTATCACTCTCTCGGCCCTGGGTGCCACACTCGGGGTCGCGGTGGGAGTGGGCGTGAGCTACTTGGTCGCCACCTTCACGCCGCTTCCCACCGCCGTTGATATCAAGTGGGTCGCGCTTGGGGTTAGCCTGGGCGTCGTGGTGGGCATCGTTTCAGGAGTATACCCCGCGGCCCAGGCCTCTAAGCTCGACCCGGTCGATGCGCTGAGGCAGGAATGACATGAATCGCCTTCACCTGCTGGACGAAGGAATCGCGATCGCGATCGACTCCATCCGAGCCAACAAGGTCCGTTCCGGATTGACCATTCTCGGGGTCACTATCGGGGTGGGTGTAGTGATGATGATGTCGGCGATGGTAACTGGAATTCGAGAGTCGATCATGGTGGGCTTCGAGGCCGCCGGCCCTGATAACTTTGGGGTGATGCGCTTTGACTTCTCGATGGTTCGAATCAGCACAGGTAGTTCGCGCCCCCCCTGGTGGAACAACCCCCGAATTGAGCCTGAAGAAGCGGTTCGGCTTTCCCGCCTGCCGGGGGTCGAAGCAGCGCTCTACAATTTCGGCATGAGTACCAACATGTCGGTTGATGCTCGCAGCGTCCGCGGTATTCAGTCGACAGCCTATTCGGCGGGTTGGCCGGCGTACACGCCTGGCAACTTCGTGTCGGGCCGTGACTTCACCCCCACCGAAGTCCGACAATCCCGTCCCTTGGTGGTCCTGTCCGTCGCACTTTCGCAGGAGCTTTTTGGAGATCTGGATCCGATCGGCCGAAAAATCCGGGTGAGCGCCGGGAGTCGAGGAGTCAGTGAGGCTTTCAGCGTAGTTGGGGTATTCCAGAACGAAGAAAACATATTCACAGCCGCCGTCAAGCACTGGGCGATCTTTCCTCACACCGCAGCGATGAAGAGGCTCAAGGCCTCTAATTGGCAGGGGGGGGTTTGGGTGGTGCCTCGGGATTCGATTGATCAGGCCGTTGTGATGGACCAGGTGATCGGGGCCATGCGTTCTATGAGAGGCCTGCGTCCGAAGGAGGAGAACGACTTTTCGATACTCCGGTCCGCTCAAATTATCGCCGCCTTCAACAAGTTCACCGGCGTGTTTTTTTTGGTCATGCTCGCACTGTCCTCCGTCGGGTTATTGGTTGGCGGAATCGGAGTCATCGGAATCATGATGATCTCCGTGACTGAGCGGACTCGGGAGATCGGGGTGCGAAAAGCGGTCGGAGCCACACGTCAGGAAATCTTGTGGCAATTCCTGGTGGAATCTGCCGTATTGACGGTTCTGGGAGGTGCTACCGGAATGGCTTTGGGCGGGGGCGCTGCTAAGCTGGTAGCGTCAATGACCCCCATTCCGGCCGCGGTGCCTATCTGGGCGATTGCGGTGGCGCTATTGATGGCTTTGGTGACGGGCGTGCTGTTTGGCCTCCTCCCTGCCTATCACGCCTCCCGGCTCGATCCGGTCGACGCCCTACGGTTCGAATAGCTCGCTGCCCGATGCTGATCGACAACCGCCTGCGATCCATTGAGTGCGACAGGTCCGTATGAGTGACGCCTTGGACATCCTGGCCATCATGGCCCGTCCGGACGACGCCGAGTTGTTGTCTGGCGGTGCTCTCGCGAAAGCGGCAGCAGCGGGTGATCGGGTGGGAATCCTCGCCCTCACTCGGGGAGAAATGGGCAGCCAAGGGTCTCCCGAAGTCCGGGAACAAGAGGCCCTGAAGTCCCCGGCGATCCTGGGGGTCGCCGTTCGCAGGAATGCTGGCCTCCGTGACTCCGGCCTCGTCAACGATCAGGAATCCCGAGAAACTGTCGCAGCGCTGATTCGCGAACTGCGGCCCCGTATCGTCGTCACGCACTGGCGCGAAGGGCGGCACCCCGATCGCCGGGTCACCGCTGAGCTGGCGCACGACGCGTCATTCCTCTCCGACTGAAAAACTACCCGGCGCTGGGAAGCCCCCATCACCCTGAGAAATTGATTTATCGTGTGTTGTTCAGAGAGGACACGCCGGAGCCCACTTTCGTCGTGGACATCTCGGACCACATCGACGCGAAGCTGGCGGCTTTGGCGTGCTTCAAATCCCAGTTCACGGGAAAGACGACAGCCGGAGAGGCCTTCGGGGGCGGAGACCGTCCCCTTCTGGAACAGGTCCGGGCGCAGTGCGCTCACCACGGGTCGAGAGTCCGCGCCACCTACGGCGAGCCCTACTGGACCAGGGAGACGATGGAGTTAGAGTCTCTTGGTTCTGCTGGTGTGACGACTTTATAGACAGTCAGATGGCCCGTGCTAGAGCGCACATTGAACTTCGAGTAGCAAACGTCTCCAAGTAGGCACATCCCTTCCATGGACCTTCAGGGCTCGAGCGGCGGCGCCACCACCTTCGATAAGCCACGGTGCCAACCACATGCTGATCTCGGGCGGTAGGTGCCCGAGTAAGTCTCCCCCTTCACGGTGCACCCAAACGTCGGGATCCTTTTGGTCAGGAGGGTCTGGGATCAAATAAAGCGACGCCCCGGGCTCAAGGCCTTGCAGATGACGATCCCGACCGGCGAACACCATGCCGTGAACGGTCGCTATGAACTGGACAGGCTTACCCTCGGGAAACGGCGGTGCGCGGCTGGTCATCGAAGGAGCATTTGGGACAAGCTTCACCACCCTCGGGTCATTGGATATGTTGTCGAACATACAGGGACGTGCCGGTCTGCCGAAACGGCTACTCTATTACCTCGTCCAGTTGAAGCACATGAGACCGATCTACCTCGACAACGCGGCTACGACACCCCTTCGCGATGAGGTGCGTGACGCGATGCTGCCGATTCTCCAAGGAGACTTCGGAAACCCGTCTAGCGCCCACACGTGGGGGCGGCGTGCGTCCGCCCGCTTGGAAGAAGCCCGGGAGCGGGTAGCCGAGGCGATCGGTGCCAATCACCGAGAGATATACTTCGTCCGGGGCGGAACCGAATCGGACAATCTGGCGGTTATCGGACGGGCCGCCGCCGCGTTCGAGCAATCGGGTGCCGATCATGTTGTTGTGACCGCCATCGAACATCGTGCGGTACTAGAGGCCTCCGCCCGCGTCGAGGAGCAAGGCGGACGTCGCACTGTACTCCCGGTCGGCCCAGACGGCGGGATAGACTTGGACGCTCTCGAGGCCGTCCTGGCAGATGGAGTAGCCCTCGTGTCCGCGATGACCGTGAACAACGAAGTGGGTATCCAGCTCCCCATCGAGGAAATCGCCCAGCGCACCAGCGCACGGGGAGTCAGTCTGCATACGGATGCGGTCCAGGCCATCGGGAAGGTGCCCGTGCGTGTGGACGTCGTACCGGTCGACATGCTTTCTCTGACCGGGCACAAAATCTACGGAGCGAAGGGCACCGGAGTGTTGTTTGTGCGTGAGGGGGTGAAGGTCTCACCCATGCTTTTCGGGGGCGGGCAAGAACAGGCACTGCGCCCGGGAACCGAAGACGTGGCGGGAGCTGTCGGCATGGCGGTTGCTGTCGAGCTTGCCACGAATGAACGAGAGGTTGAGGCCCCCCGGCTGGAGGCTCTGAGAGATGACCTACAAGCACGACTAACCGACGGCATCGAGAGCGTGCGGGTTCATGGTGAGACAGCACGTCGTGCCCCTCACGTACTGAACGTCGGTATCCCGAACGTCGACCCCCAACTCTTGCTTGCAGGTCTGGACATGGAGGGAATCGCCGCGTCAGCCGGCTCCGCCTGCGAAAGCGGTGGCAAAGGCGGGAGTCATGTATTGGAGGCGATGTACGGCGCGATGGAGGGAATGGCCGCGGTTCGGTTCAGCGTCGGTCGCTCAACCACGGAGGGAGACATTGTACGCGTCGCGGAGACCACGCGGTCGGTCGTGGATACGATCCGGAATCGGGGCGAGGTGTCATGAAACACAGGCGCATTTTGGTCGCCATGTCGGGCGGCGTGGATTCGTCCGTGGCTGCGGCGTTGTTGGTCCGGGCCGGCCACGAGGTGGTGGGCGCGACAATGCAGACGTTCTGTTACTCGGGCGAAGTAGCCTCCTCCAAGATCTGTTGTGGGCTAGACGGCATACAAGACGCCCGTCGAGTGGCGGACACCCTCGGGATTCCGCACTACGTCTTCGACGTCGAAGAAGACTTTACGCGAGACGTCATTGACGATTTCGTTTCGGAGTATGCCCAAGGCCGCACGCCCAACCCCTGCGTGCGCTGCAATTCCAACACCAAGTTCCTCGACCTCATGGCTCGTGGGCGCGCACTTGGATGCGACGGCATCGCTTCGGGACACTACGTCCGCATTCAGCACGCTTGGGGTGGCTCGACCCTCTTACGGGGAGTCGACGCAGGCAAGGACCAATCGTATTTCCTATGGGGGCTTCCCAAAGCAATGTTGCCTCTCCTGCATTTTCCGCTAGGGGGACTAACAAAGCCTGAGGTCCGAGAAATGGCTCGTGAACTCGCTCTCACCACCGCAGACAAGCCGGAGTCCCAAGAAATTTGTTTCGTCCCGACAGGCGACTACCGCGACCTGCTCAGCAAGCGGCTAGAGGCTCGGCACCCAGCTCTGGAACCTGGACTGCTCGTGTCCCCGACGGGCGAAGTCCTAGGTGAGCATGGGGGCTACGCGAATTTCACCGTGGGGCAGCGTAAGGGCCTCGGGGGCGGGTTCGAGGAACCCCGCTTCGTCATCGAAATCAATGCCGATACCCGGGAAGTGGTCGTAGGCAGCAGGGATGAATGTGTATCGCCCGGCGTCCGAGTCGGGGAGGTCAACTGGCTCGGAACTCCTCCGTCTTCGGGCTCACCCATCCGGGTACAGATCCGCTATCGTGCACCCGATGTCGCGGCCTTGGCCGTTACGGTCGAGGACCAAGTCACACTCGTTTTCGATGAACCGCAGCACGCCGTGACTCCGGGCCAGTCGGCAGTCATGTTCGATGGAGACCGGGTTTTGGGAGGAGGACGGATAGTCCGAGCTCTGCGGACGGCGGACCTCTCAGTCGCCACGTCGAAGGCTTAGCTAACCGGTTAGCTCGAAGGCCTAGCTCGCCGCCGCGGCGGCGACACCATTGGACGCGTGGCGTCCAATCCCCTCTTGGAGCTTCTTAGTGCTTCAAGCCCGATGAAGACGCGAAGTCTTCCATGGCTTTCTGCTGCTCCTCCGTCAGTTCCTCAGGGATGTCCACCTCCACCTCGACATATTGGTCACCCACTCGCCCGCTCTTTTCAACTCCTTGCCCACGAATACGGAACTTGGTGCCGCTTTGCGTCCCAGGAGGGATGCGGAGGTGTACTTTCTTCCCGTCGACAGTCCTGACCGACATTTTGGACCCCAATGTGGCCTGAGCCAGATTGATCGGGACAGTCACATGAATGTCGAGCCCCTCCCTCGTGAAGAAGTCGTGGCGTTTCACCTTGAAGGTGATCACGAGGTCTCCAGGTTTCCCGCCCTGACTGCCACGTTCCCCCTGACCGGTGGCCCGAATCTTCTGGCCCGCCTCGACACCCTTCGGCACGGTAATTTGGATCCGTCGATCCTGGCGGACCGACCCACTTCCCGCGCACGACTTACAGGGACTTTCGGGAATCCGGCCTCGGCCGAAACAAGCTGGGCAGGGGCGATCGATCGCAAAGCCACCTTGGCCAAACGAAATCGCTCCGGTCCCAGAGCACTCGTTGCAGCTCTTCGTGCCGGTGCCGGGACTGGCTCCCGAACCGCTGCAGGTTGCACACCCTTCCGTGATGGGCACATCAATCGAAATCTTGCCGCCCTGAACAGCCGTCTTGAACCCGATCTCGACGACGTACTCTACGTTCTGACCCTTTCGAGGCCCCTGTGGTCTAGGATCGTCCGGACCCTTGGCCCCGCGATCTAAGATGGAGCTGAAGATGTCGCCGAGACCCCCGAAACCCTGCAGGTCTTCGAAAGAGAAGCCGCCGCCCGGTGGTACGCCAGCCCCTCCGCTCTTCGGCGTTTCACGTCCACGGCCAAATCCAAAGCTGGATAGCCGCCGCATCTTGTCGTACTGCTTCCGCTTCTCCGAATCAGAGAGCACGCTATATGCCTCACCGATTTCCTTGAAGCGCTCGGCCGCCTTCGAATCGCCAGCGTTGGCGTCAGGATGATACTTCTTCGCAAGCTTACGGTACGTCTTCTTGATCTCGTCCTCTTTTGCCTTGTCCGAGACCCCGAGAGTCTTGTAGAAGTCTTTAGTCGCAGTCGACACTAATGCCCGCCGTCCTCAGCTACTCGTGCTTGAAAACGGTCACCCGGGCAGGACGCACCAGGTGGCCTTTGAAGAAATACCCCTTTTGGAACACATCCTGGACCGTGTGGTCCTGTTCCGGAGAGTCCGTGGGTACGGTGACCATGGCCTCCATCACGTTGGGATCGAACTTCTCTCCCACGGGCTCCAGGACCTCGACCCCGGCCAGTTCGAGCGCCTGACGGAATTTTCGTTCAACCAAATCCACACCTTCGACCAAGACCTCGACAGTGGCTGACTCGGGCCGCCAGGCCCCGACCCGTTGAAGATCGTCCAGGCCATCGAGGAAGTTGCGAAGGAGGTCCGCCTGACCCCGGGCCCACGCCTCGGAAAGCTCCGTCTCTGCACGACGGCGGTAGTTGGTAAATTCAGCGGCCAGGCGCAAATGACGGTCGTTCAGAGTAGACAGCTCGGCCTGTATATCGCCGAGGTCATGCGTCAGGCCATCCTCTGCTTCCTGCTCCTCAACCGCCTCCGGCGAGAGGGGGATATCCAACTCTGAATCGACGGCGGCATCGCCCTCGTTCTGCTCGCCCAGTTCGTCTGGAGTCTCGGCTTCGTTGTAGCTCATTCTTTTCTCGATGGAAGATCCGCTTCACCAAAACTTCTTGCTACGTGTTGGTGAATTTACTTCTTCTACGGCCATGTGGGAGCCCCAACGCTTCATGGGGCTTCTGGATCATGGAAGGGCACGGTCAGAAAATGCCTGTCTAACCAACCCCGCACGCGCGCAAAGACCTCTTCCTTTTCCGGTTCGTTGTGCGGCTCGTGTAGCAAACCGGGGAGACGGCACGTTTCCACGTCCGGAACAGACGCACGCTCGAGGAAATCCAATGTCGCCTCCGGATCAACAACCTCGTCCGCTTCTGGGACCATGACCAGCGCTGGTCCGCGAACACCTGCAGGATCAGCGAGTGCCAGTCTTTGGGCGTTGGCGACCGCCCAATAGAGCCCTGGCGTGACAAAGGAATGGATCAAGGGATCGTCCCGATAGGCCCGATGGCACTCGGGGTCCCGCGTGAGCGTCTCGGGATCCAGCCCCACCCTTACGCGAGTGGTCGGAGCAACCCTAAGCAGTACTTTGCCGAGCGCGACCTTCCACCAGGGCATCCGCCTTTTCGTTGCCAACCAAGGGGCCGAGATGACGGCGCCGGCCACGTGGCCTGGTCGGGTCTGAAGATGTCGAACCACGGCCAGTCCACCCATCGACTGACCCCAGAGTATCACGGGAACTTCGGAAAACTCGTCAGTCCTAACCAGGTTCAACACAGTGTCGAGGTCGGTAAGATACTCATCGAAGTGTTCTATAAAGGCGGGCACGCCCCCCGAACGGCCATGGCCTCGCTGGTCGAACGCAACAACCCGAAACCCCGCTTCGATCAAGAATTCGGCCACTGGTTCATAACGCCCACCATGTTCGCCGTAGCCATGTACCAGCACGACGACGCCCCGCGCCTGGGTCGCAGGCCGCCAGCGCCTCCAATGAAGCCGAACACCATCCGAGGTGGTGATTGGGATGCCCTCTTCGCCCATCAACGTCGCTCCCTGAGTATCCTGAGCAGCAGATGTAGGGCCGCCTGCGCCGCACGCTCACGCACCGCTTCCCTGTCCCCCGGAAAAATTCGGTGCTCCGCCTCAATGCGGCCCTTCACGAACACCCCGTACCAAACGCTTCCCACGGGCTTCTCTTCCGTACCTCCACCTGGGCCCGCCACCCCGGTAATGCCCACACCCACATCAGCGCCGAACCGCTCCGCGACGCCCCGGGCCAAACCGGCGGCAACCGCCTCGGACACGGCCCCTTCCGCCTCGATAACCGAGCCATCCACCCCCAGTGCATCACGCTTGATCTCATCGGCGTAAGCCACCACCCCACCACGAAAATATTCAGACGATTCCGCCCGGTCCGTGATCCGCTTCGCCAACAGCCCCCCGGTACAACTCTCCGCTACGGCCAGCGACAACTCAAGAATATTGAGCTCGGCCGTCACGGCTTCGACCAGGTCCCCGCTCTCGGCCTCAAAGCGGAACGGGGCCAGAATCGGGCCTATCACCCGCTCGGCGTCGTCGAACCGGCGCCCCGCCAGATCCGGAGAGCCCAAAGTAGAGATTCGGATCGAAACACCACCCAAGTAAGGGAGCGAAGCAAGCGACACCTCCTCCGGCAACTCCGGGGCAACAACGTCCAAGTGTTCCCCCAGGACAGACTCGGCAATGCCGGTAGTGTGAAACGTCCGATGAACCCACGGCTCGACACGGGCGCCGAGGTGCGCTCGGATACGGTGCTGGACTTCAGCCTCGTACATCTGGTACACCTCGCGCGGCACACCCGGCATGAGCACAACGATCTGCTCTTCTCGTTCGATCCAAAGCCCCGGGGCACTTCCTCGTGTATTTGGGATCACCGCGGCACCCCGCGGCACCTCGGCCTGGACGACGTTACTCGTCGGAAAGTCGTCGAGGCCACGCGCACGAAACCTCTCGCGCAGGTCGGCGAGCACAGCCTGATCAACTTCGAGCCGCAGACCAAAGAGATGAGCTATGGCAGGTCTGGTGAGGTCGTCGGCGGTGGGGCCCAAGCCCCCGGTGACCAGCACGATGTCCGCGAGACACAGCCCTTCGGACACCGCCGTCTGTATGGATTCGGGATCGTCACCCACAACCACGCGCTTGGTGGCCGGCACCCCTAAGGACGCCAACTGCTTGCTGAGCCAGGAGCCGTTGGTCTCGACGGTTTCGCCCGAAAGGAGCTCCTCACCAACCGTAACGATGAAGGAGTTTGCCCCTCGCGTTTCGCTCACACCCGCACGCCGATGAGGCCTCGATAACTCCATAGGTAGTCGAACATCGAATAAACCGTGAGCACCAACGCCAAGCCGAGCGTGACTCCAATCCAGGACGAATGGAGCAGCGTCCACACGCCCCAGGGGAGGCCGCCCCAGCCCAATGCCTTTGCACTCTCCTTTAGCGGATACCAGAGAAGGAGTCCACCGGCAAAGAGATTCTGGATGAATGCCTTGTACTTGCCTGAGCGACCCGCCGCGATAACCACCTTACGATGCGCCGCCCATTGGCGGAAAATGGTTACTAAAATCTCTCGCCCGAAAATGACGATCATGACCCACATGGGGAGCATTCCCCACCCAGGCACCAGCCACTCGTCCCCACCCCGATGGGATATCAGATAGAACGGGACAAAGGTCGACAGAAGGAGCAATTTGTCGGCCAACGGGTCCAGGAGCTTCCCCACGTCGGTAATCCAGCCGTGCTTACGCGCCAGATAACCGTCCCATAGGTCAGACAGGCCGGCAATCACGAAGAGTACGAACGCGCCGTAGCGCATACCAACGGAAGACGACATTGCCATCGCGAAAATCGCGGGGCACGCCAAGATCCGTCCGATCGTGATGATGTTGGGGAGGTTACGGCTCCCAGACATGGTCGCCTCAGCTCAGGGTCTGAACAACCAGTTTGCTGACCGCGCCGAGGGTCTCAAAGACGCCCTTACCCTCGATGGCCACGCCTTCGAAATCCGGCACGTTGCCGGGATTGAGCTGTGATCGACGCTCCTCCATCTCCATCGCATTGGAGAGATCACGTTTGTTGTACTGCAGGGAGAACGGAATCTGGGTGAGGTCGTAACCGTACGACTCGAGGTTCTCGTACAGGTTGTGCATGGCTTCGATGTCCGCCTCCATCCCCTCCGTCTCGGTGGCAAGGGAAATCATCTTCCCCTTGGCG
>Ga0209402_10000957_pt1 | contig 32986 bp, 24 predicted proteins | sample ArcticOcean_MG_C_3_FD_187437 | JGI IMG/M metagenome (GOLD analysis project Ga0209402, IMG submission 187437) | Marine microbial communities from western Arctic Ocean - ArcticOcean_MG_CB8_126 (SPAdes) (version 2) | ecosystem: Environmental > Aquatic > Marine > Oceanic | place: Arctic Ocean... | reverse complement strand
CGGCCGGGCATCCGGTCCAGAGCTTCCAGGATCTGCTGATGGATCTTGCGACTCTGTCGCGACACCGCATCGCCCTGACCTCAAGCGGCACGGAGTTCCCTCAGCTCACGGAGTCGACGCCCCTGCAGCGTCACGTTCTGGACCTGCTCGAGGTCGCGGCCTGACGCCGCCCCGGAATCGTCCGCCCGCTGTCCGCCAGCCAGAACTCGCGCAAACTCCCGCGCCCCCGGAATCCCACCAAACCTTGAAAAACAGGGCTTAATCGCAATCCCTTGCTGCCCCAACCGCTTCAAGTCCGGGTTAAACGTCCAGATCAGTCACGTCCAATGCGTGTTTCTCGATGAATTCGCGTCGGGGCTCCACGTGGTCTCCCATCAGGACGCGGAAGATTTCGTCCGCGGCTGCGCCGTCTTCCATTGTGACTTGGAGCAACAGTCGCTGCTCCGGGTCCATACTGGTTTCCCACAACTCGTCGGGGTCCATTTCGCCCAGACCCTTGAAGCGCGTGATCCGCAAGCCGCGTTCGCCCAGTTTACGCAGTGTTGGTAACAGGTCGCGCAGACTGGTCATACGCGTGATCCCGTCGTCATTGTTGATCTCAAATGGAAACCACGGTTCCCCGTTGCGATTGGCGGCGGGTACCAGGTCGTTCATCTTGACGCCGTAGTCTTTCAACTGGCGAAGGACATCGTTAATCGTGCGGACTTCGTGCAGATCCTGAACCTGAAGATGTTCATCGGATGATTCGTCCGCGTCGTCGGTTGTCGCATCCGGGTCAACTGTCACCTCGTCAGCAACTAGCAGTTCGCCACCGCGCTTTTGTTCTTCGGCAGCCACGAATGCGTCGAGTTCTTCAGTGGTCGCAAACCAATGTTCCACGCGTCCCAGAAAGACTCGATAGCGACACACGTGTCCGTCGTCAGTCAAACATGTGTTCGCGAGTCGACGCAGATCAATGCCTCGACGTTCCATCGTTCCAAATGGCTCTTCGAGTTCTCCGATCAGGTCGGCGAGCTTTCGCATATTGTCGCCTTCGAAGACCGCACCATCCTCCCTGGCTCGGACACTGCTGCCATCAAGTCCGAGTTCCAGCAGCTCGTTCATCATGCTTTCGTGTGTATCGACGTAACGTTTCTGTTTCTTCTTTTGAACGCGATACAACGGCGGTTGAGCGATGTATATGCAACCGTGCTCGACAAGCTTACGCATGTGCCGGAAAAGAAACGTCAACAACAGCGTCCGGATGTGGCTGCCGTCCACGTCGGCGTCTGTCATAAGGATGATCTTGCCGTAACGCCGCTTCTCAACGTCTTCAAGCTGAGCACCGGGTGGAACACCAACTGCTTTGAAGATGTTTGAAATCTCGGTATTGCCCAGAACTTTGATCGTCTGCGCTTTCTCAACATTCAGAATCTTGCCACGCAGCGGCATGATTGCCTGAGTATTCGAATCGCGACCTGTGTCCGCGGACCCGCCGGCCGAATCACCTTCCACCAGATACAGCTCGGTGATATCGAGTTCACGGCTGCGGCAATCTCGGAGTTTCTCGGGCAAACCACCGGTTGTCAGAGCGCCTTTACGTTGCACCTGTTCGCGCGCTTTGCGAGCCGCTTCGCGGGCTTCCGCGGCAAGGATGCCCTTCTGGCAAACCAGTTTCGCAACTTGCGGATTCTCTTCGAAGTACTTCGTTAAACCCTGGTGAACAACGGATAGCACAAGGCCTTCGACTTCGCTGTTACCAAGCTTCGTTTTTGTCTGGCCCTCGAACTGAGGGTCCGGAACGCGCACAGCAATGATGGCTGTCAGCCCTTCACGCAGGTCATCGCCCGACGGTGTGAAGTCCTTAAACAGATTCGAGTTTTTCCCATATGTGTTGACTGCGCGCGTCAATGCTCCACGAAATCCGCTCAGATGCACGCCGCCTTCAAGGTTCGTGATGTTGTTGGCAAACGTCCGAATGTTCTCCGTCGTTCCAGCGGTGTATTGCAAAGCCACATCCACTTCGACTTCGCCATCATCACTGGGCATGACACCCTGAATATGAATGATTTGGGAAAACAGCGCGTCCTCGGTTCGATTGAGATGCTGCACAAACTCGATCAGACCCAGCTCATAGAAATACTCATCTTTCTGGTCAGTGCGCTCGTCGCGAATACGGATGCGGACACCAGCATTTAGAAACGCCAGCTCCTGCATACGGCGGGCCACAGTGTCGTAGTTAAACGACGTGTCCGGGAAGATCTGCCCGTCCGGCTTGAACGTGATCTTTGTTCCAGTTGTCTCACTGGCTCCCAGTTTGTGCAGCCCTTTGGTACTGACAATTCCGCGGGCGAAGTCCATCGTCCAGACGTGACCCTCGCGACGTACTTCTGCTTCGAGCCATTCACTCAGGGCGTTGACCGCTGTAATTCCTACGCCGTGCAGACCACCGGTCCCTGTCTTGTATCCACTGGTTCGGTCGAATTTGCCACCAGCGTGTATCTCCGTGAGAACGACTTCGAGAGCCGGGCGGTTGTCCATATCTGCCATCGGACCGACAGGAATCCCCCGCCCGTCGTCCCGGCAGGTGACCGAACCGTCGGCATTGATCTTCACAGAGATTGTCGTCGCATGCTTGTTGACGGCTTCGTCGATGCTGTTGTCGACGACCTCGTACACCAGGTGATGCAGTCCGCGACCTGTGGTGTCGCCGATGTACATTGCTGGCCGCGTTCGGATGCCCTCAACTCCTTCGAGGGCGCGGATCTGACCTTCGCCATATTCGTCGGCCGCTGCCGGAGTCGTCTGTCCGTCTGTGCTCATAAGATTTTCAATTCTGTCCACGGGAAAGGACCGGTCGTTCGTGATACCGGTCCTCTGTCGGCCTGCTGTTTATGAAGATCGCGCCGTCTGCGGCAGATCCGTCCTCAAACGGAATCGCAGGTCGCGAATGCTTTGCTCTGAGTATTCGACTCGCAGTTTCTCCAGGAGGGCCGCAGCATGAAACGAGACCAGTTCGTTCATTAATGCCGCGTTAGCAACTCCGATCTCCAGCACGCTGCGGTTGAGACCTAGAACCTTAGTGTGTCCCGCGATTCGTTCCCCGGCAGCACGATTCCAGGCAGCTGCGAGCTGTGCATTGCCCTGAACCCGCGCCAGTCCGCGACGGGCAATGAGTTCGGAAAGGGCTGCTGAAAGATGTTGTGGTTCGGACATCCGGGTCGCTTAAAGACTCCTCGACTTTCGCACGACGGACGATGCGCCCGTCATCCTACTGATCGCGTGACAGCGGCATGATCACGTAGCGGTAACCGTCCTGTGTGACGAACACCGCGGGGCTTTCAGCGTCAATCAGGTTCAGTCGGATCGAATCTGCGCTGTTCAGAATCCGCAGGAAGTCGGCAACGAATTTCGGGTCGAATGTGATCGTGACCGGCTCAGCGTCAAAGGAGATCGGCAGTTCGACGTTCGACTGTCCGACATCAGCAGCTCGACTCGTCAGGCTGAGCAGCCCATCCTTGAACGTGAAGTCAACACCACGGCTCTCCTCGTTGGTCACGATCTGTGCCTGCCGGACGGCGGAATAGAACGGACTGACGACAAGTTCCACACGCGACTTCGAGTCGGCTGGAATCACCCGGTTGTAATCCGGAAATCGACCCTCAACCAAACGACTGTAAATTGTCGAACCGCCACACTTCACAAGCACGTCGTTCGTACGAATCGCGATCATCGCGGGTTCATCAGAATCCGGCAGCGATCGTTCGATCAGCTGCATGGCCTTGGACGGGATGACAGGCTTCGTCGTCTCGACATTGACTTCGCCAACCACCTGGCAAGGTGCATTGACGACAGCCAGGCGGCGGCTGTCGGTGGCGGCCAGAGTCGCTTTCTCCGGGTTGAGTTCCATCTGCACCCCGCCAAGTGCGTACCGCGTGCTTTCGACGTCAGTGGCAAAGATCGTCCGCTTGATCATCTCACGAAAGGTGTTGGCCGCGATCGTGAAGTAGTTCTCGTCTTCGAATGCAGCGACCGGCGGGAACTCGGCGGGGTCTTCAGTCGATAACTCAAACTGACTGTGTCCGCCTTTGACCTCGATGGACCGATCGGTTGCTTCCAGTGTGACTTCGTCGTCCTGCAGTTCGCGGAGTATCGAGATGACCCGGTTGGTGGGCAGCAGGACTTCACCGGCGGAATCGGTTTGAACATTCTCGACTTCATGTCGAATCCCGACTTCCTGGTCAGTTCCGATGAGCGTTGCCTTACCGCCCTCGAGCTGCAGTTTCACATTCTTGAGGACTTCACGTGGAGTTCGCGACGGGACAACACCACTGACAATCTGGAGAGCACTGAGAAGAGACGGGCGATGACATTTCAGTTGCATGGCATGATCCTGAGAATTGAACGACCGGGTCACGGAAGCGACGGAAGAACCCGGAAAGTTGCTCCATTTGCTCTACTTAAGAGATCTTAAACAGTAGTAGTAGTAAGGCGACGGTGCTGCGCGTCGAGAATCATGTCCTCGATGCAGGAACCGTATGATATGCAACAGGTTACGGATCAACAACCAGCCCGACACCGTGTCGAAAAGACGTTGGCGGATCGTCAAGCTGGAGTGGCTAGTTGTCGCGCATTGTCAGCAGATTTTGCCGGCGGAGCTCAACTGCTGACACATGAGCCAGAATTCATCCGGATTGCGCAGCAGCGCGACAGGTTTTCGACATCCGATACCGGTCGGATTGTTGTCCCAAGTTCCTGACTGCTGCCGCTGCCTGGACAGTCATTTTGGCTTGGCCAGTGTGACTTTCAGTTTGACCTTCTCGCCGTCGCGCATGACGGTGACTTCGACTTCGTCTCCGGCACCAAAGTTCCGCAATGCGAGGTCGAAGTCGTTGAGGTCCGTGACCTTGTGCTTGCCGAACTGGATGATGTGGTCACCTCCCAGCAGGCCGGCTTTTTGGGCGGGACTTTTCGGGGCGACACCGGTAATCGCGTAGCCATCCTTATCGCTGCCGAAGTCCGGAATGCTGCCGAAGTAGGGTCGACTGCCAGATCGCTGCATGGCGGCGCGGGCCGTGATTGCCAGATACTCGGGCGGCTTCTGTGTTTCCGCCGTGTGGATAACGACGTCTTCAACCAGCTCGACAATTCGATTGATGCCGTTGACGTTGAGTTTTTCCCAGTCGTCTCCCGGTCGGTGGTAATCGCTGTGCGTGCCTGTAAAGAAGTGCAGCACAGGGATTTTCTTCGCGTAGAACGACGATTGGTCGCTCGGTCCAAAGCCTTCCGGTTTCAGCGAGAGTTTGAATTCGCGGGCTTCGCCGAGTCGAGTGACATCGGCCTTGAACGTCGGAGCTGTGCCGACTCCAAAGATGGTCAGCTTGTTCTCGCGCAGCCGACCGACCATGTCCATGTTGTACATGGCGATGGTCTTCTCAAGCGGGAAGACTGGCTCGGCCACGTACTTCGCGGAACCGATCAGTCCGAGTTCCTCTGCCGTGAACGCGATGAAGACCACTCGGCGGGGCAGCGGCTGTTCGCGTGCGGCGAGTTGCCGGGCGACTTCCAGCAATGCGACTGTCCCGGAACCATTGTCGTCGGCACCGTTGTGGACATCGGTCGAACCTGGCGCCAGCGACCCACTTCCGCCGAGACCGACGTGGTCGTAGTGCGCCCCGACAACGATCGTCTCGTCCGCCAGCGGGCCTTCGCCTTCCAGGACGCCGATGACGTTGCTGACGTCCGTGCGGACGCGCTTGATGCTTGTCTGTCCGCTGACCGTCCAGTCCTTGAGTGTCTGCGTTCGCGGCTTCAGATCCGAGTCGATTTCTGCTTGCAGGTCGCTCAGAGTCTTGTTGAGGGCTGCCTTCAGTAACTCGTTGCACTTCGCCTGCGTCAGGTGCAGGATCGGCGAAGAATTGTCTTTTCCGTTGCCGGCGTAGCCAAACTTCATCAGCGGGTCGAATCCGCCAGTGTGCGCGTCTCCGTGAGCCTTGTTGACTCGATCGAGGCCTTTCTTCAAAGACTCGCGTGCTTCCACGTAGCCTTCGTCGGTTGCTTCAAGCTTTGCGATCTCGCGTGCGGCCTTGATGACAGCCGTGTTGGCTCGGTCGATCGCCTTCTCGGCTTCGGAGTGCGCGGTATGCGGATCACTCACGAAAATGATCGCGGCCGCGCCTGCCGAACGACACACACTGACCTTCGATTTCAGATCGGCGTGCCGAGAGATGCCATGCGCGACTGCGAATTTGCTCTTCGCATTTTCCTGCTGAGGATTCCGTCGCATGATGATGACGGTCTTGCCTTTCAGGTCGACGCCTTCGAAGTCCTGATAGGGGACATCCTTCGCATTGATGCCGTAACCGCCGAACACGATTTCCCCGGAGAATTCACCGTTGCCACCGAACGAGCACACGTTGACGTCCTTGCCGACCTCGAATGTGATCTGTTTGCTGTCGGGGCCAGAGAATGTCAGCGTGTTCTTTTCGAGCAGCTCGGATCCGGTGACCATCGTGAAGGTCTGAAACGCGCCGCCGTCGACGGCGGTCACATCGAGCCCAGCTTTCCTGAACTCGTCTCGAACAAACTTAGCGGCTTCGTCGAGTCCATCAGTTCCGACGCCGCGGCCTTCCAGCTTGTCGTCGGACAGGTACTTGACGTCGTTCAGCAGCCGGCTTTGTGGAGTCCCGGTGAGATCGGCGGCGTCAATGCCATGGCGAAACGCCAGCAGGGCAGTTGGAACAGTCAAGACCAGCAGCAATCGTGAACGCATCATCTCGCGAATCCTCCAGCAGAATCGGGTCAGGATTCACGGAGGAAAACTGCTGGAGGTGGCGGCTGTCAAGTCGGTTGATTGCTTTGTTGACTCTTGCGGTGTGGATTCGTCCCGGCGAGCCGCACGTCATGAGCCGAAGGCGTTGTGGTCCGGTCGCGGGGCATGCTGATGCTGGGTGACCAGTTCCCAGCTCCACGCGTGCGGAGCCGGCACGGACGACTGTTGCGCATGGTCGGCCATGGGAGCCGCCGATGGCGTCTGCGGCAGTGGGGTCGGTTGAGGTGGCTGATATGTCGGGAGAGGCATTCGTGCGGGTGCCACGCTGGCCGGCGGCGACTGCAGGGCAATCGTGTCCGGCTGTCTCATGGCGTTTGCTGGCGATGTCTGGGCGTCGCGGAAGATCCACTCCTGAATGCAGACCCATTCATGCTCGCATTCCGATGATGGACACACGCAACTCGTTCCGGTGCGGCCCGCCTGAAGTTGGGCTGACAGCGTCAGAGGCATGCGGGATTCGCATTCCGGACAAATCGTGCAGTAGTCGTGTCGCTGACTCATGACCGAGTCCTTCGGCAGGGGTTCGATGGACTGAGAGATTGCCGCCGCCATTACCCGGACAGCCTACGGACAGACGAGACCTTCGCGGATCGCGTAGCGCGCCAGATCGACGCGATCGTGGATGCCCAGCGATTGCATGATCCGATACTTGTGGCTGTCGACCGACTTGACCGAGATATGCATCCGGCGGGCGACATCTTTGACGCTCATGCCAAACGCAAGGTTGCGCAACACTTCGAGCTGGCGATCGCTGAGTCGCGACATTCGGCTTTCGAACCGGGCACTCAACTGTCCCGTGGCAGGGTCAAGAGACAACCGTTCGCGGATGCGATCCGAAAAGTACGAATCGCCATTGGCGACCGCCTGGATTCCCGTCAGCAGGCTGGCCAGAGAGTCGGTCTTGAGGACATACCCGGCCGCCTTCGAACGTAAGGCCTGTTCGATGTAGATGTCCGGCATGGTCGCGGTATAGAACAGCACACGAGTGTCTCGCTGCCGCATTCCCAGATCGCTGGCGACTTCAAAGCCGCTGCGTCCATCGAGGTCGATTTCGACGACGGCCACACGCGGACGCTGATCAATCAGCATCCGCAATCCGCGTTCACCGTCGTTCTCGATGCCACAGACTTCGTACTCGGCCTGCTTACCGAGCATTGTCGAGACGGCGAATTGCGTGGCTTCCTGAGGTTCCACAATTCCCACGGTAATGAACCGGCGATTGTTATCGATCATGGCTCCTGCCCCTTCTCCATTCACTTCAGGATTGACTTGAGGTGATTGCGGCACGTCGCTCCGAATCACCAGTCATTCGCCCGCTGACGTATTCCATCGGTACGGGACATCACGAGTCACGAGAAGTGAAACCCTCCCTTGGGCAGGATTACGGGAAACTGCACGTTGCCGCAGTTCGCACCGCAGGTAATGCGGGGAACACCTCCGCTAGACGCAGTGGCCCGCTCATTCTCGATCTGCCTGCGGAGAATGACTCTGCTTTCAAGGTCCTTCTCCCATCTCGCACGTGATCACGCGTATTCCCAGGCGGTATTGATGTGGTTTTCGCACCAGCAGTAAAACTCCGCAGTTCAGCGGGCGAATTCTGAACGGCCGAGCGGTAAATGCCGCACCGCACAAGTGGCAGACTTCGCAATCTGAACCAGGCCGAGTTCAGATGGGGGAAGCGATCATCATCCAGCTTGACGAGCGTATTCGCGGACCAGTCGCTGTGATCGGTGACGTTCACGGTCAGGTGGAAGAACTGCTGACGGTTTTAGACCGCCTGAAGCAGAGGCCGGACTACGAACAGCGTTGGATTGTCTTCATTGGCGATCTCGTCGACCGCGGTCCAGATTCGAAAGGTGTGATGGATGTTGTCAGCGACCTGCTGATGCAGCATTCCCGCACGACTGTTGTGTGTGGAAACCATGAGCTGGCTATGGCCGGAGCACTCCAACTGCTGCCGGTTCCGGATTACACCGACTGGCCGACACGATGGATGGCCGACTACGGGGCCGAACCCACGTTCACGTCATTTGGAGTTGAACCTGGCGATCTTGGCGCGCTGCGAGCGAGCCTGTCCGATCAGCACGTCGAATTGCTCAGCAATTTGCCCTGGTGCGTTGAGCATCCCGAGTATCTGTTCGTGCACGCCGGGCTCGATCCGCATACTCCGTTCGAGATGCAGTTGCGTATTCTGCGAAAAAAGGACTTCACGCTGAATCGCCCAGCCTGGCTCTGTTCAAAAGGTCTTGCGTCGGCCCCTGTTTCCTCAGATTGCCCATTCACCGTCGTTAGCGGGCACGTCCAGGTCCCGGAAGTGATTTTCAAGCAGAAGCGCTTGTTGATCGACACGACGGGTGGTTTTGGCGGCGACCTCAGTTGCGTGTTGCTGCCCGAGAACCAGGTAATCACGTCAGGAAACGACTCGACGCCGCGAACGGTCGCCGCTTCCAGCGAGCAGTCCTCCAAGACCTGGTGGAAGATCTGGTAGGCGACATTGGCTGTGGCTGCCCCGCTTTACTCACGTCAGCAGGTCGTAAACCACGTCTCCGCTGGGCACCAGCCGATGCGGCCGGTCGAGCTGGTCGTTGATGTGCCGTTCGTGCCGAATGCCCAGACAGCGGTAAATCGTCGAGACGATATCCCCGGGAATCAGAGGGTCGTTTGCAGGAAAGGCACCGGTCTTATCACTCGCGCCATAGATCAGGCCTTCACGGAATCCACCGCCAACGAGCTGCAGGCTGTAGCAGTAGTTCCAATGGTCTCGACCGGCTTTGTTTCCATTGATCTTCGGCGTCCGGCCAAAGTCGCCCATGACCGCCACGACCGTGCGTTCCAGCATGCCCCGATCGGCCAGGTCGTTCACCAGCCCGGCGACACCCGCGTCGAGCTGCGGCAACAAAGTGTCGCGCAGCTTAATGAAGTTGCTGTTGTGCGAGTCCCACGTTGCATTTGCGTCGGGAGCCCACGAAAGCGTCACCAGCCGCGTGCCGGCCTCCAGCAGACGTCTCGCCAGCAGCAGACTTTGACCGTAAATGTTACGTCCGTACGACTCGCGAAGACTCTCCGGCTCGGAAGCAATACGAAAGGCCTCCTGGGCAGCCGGTGACGTGAGCAGATCAATCGCGCGTCCCTGCAGCCCCGACATTCCACGTGCAATCAGTCGTCCTGCGATCCGCTGATCAAGACTGGCGAACAGCGCTCGTCGCACGCTGAGCCGTTCCGCCGACACGCCCGTCTGCAGCGTCAGCTCCGGGATCGAAAAGTCCGGCGAGTTGGGATCTTTGAGCACAAACAGCGGATCGTGATTCCGTCCGACGAAACCGCCGAAGAAGCCTGGCTGCGGCGGTCCCTTGGCTCCTTCCTTCGTGATGTAGGGCAGCACGACATGTGAGACGGCATTCTGCTCCGGTGGTCTCAACATGCTGACCACGGCGCCCGGTGTTGGATAATCGGACTGCTTCGCTCCGCCGCCGATCTCGCCGCGGTCATGACCGGTCATCGCGGCGTAGACGGCCGCCGCATGCGCGTTGTTCACGCCATGATGCATGGACCGCACGATGGTCGATCGATGCGCTAACTGAGCCATGCGGGGCAGATGCTCAGACATGTGATAGCCGGGCAACGATGTTGCGATCGGCTTGAATTCGCCACGAATTCCATCAGCCGCGTCGGGTTTCATATCCCACATATCGAGATGCGATGGTCCTCCGTTCAAAAAGACGATGACACATCGATCTGCCGTCGGAGTCAGCGTGTGGGATGCATCCGGACTCTGAGCTTCCAGCAACCGAGGCAGTGTGATTCCCATCAGCCCCAGCCCACCGACCTGCAGCATCTCGCGTCGCAGAAACCTGCCCATGTCGAACTCCGGATTCATCTGGTCGACCCACCTCGCGCACAGTCAACACCTCGGCTGATGTGGGGTTTTACACCAGCTCGTCAATCGGCGTTCCACTGTACAGGACTGGAACGGGACGGCCTTCGTGGTAGTGCACACGGTCTGTTGGCACGCCGAGCTGGCGGTAGATCGTGGCCATCACGTCATTGAAATGGACCGGTCGGTCGTGTGGAACTTCGCCCCGTGAATTACTGGTGCCAATAATCTGACCCGACTTCAACCCGCCACCGGCCATGATGATCGAGAACACGTCTGACCAGTGGTCGCGTCCGGCCGTGGCATTGATCTTGGGCGTCCGGCCGAATTCGGTGATGACTGCCACCAGTGTTGTGTCCAGCATCCCGCGTTCCTGCAAGTCGTCCAACAACGTGGACACGGCCCGATCGAGATTCGGCAGACGTGTATTCCTGAGCGTCTTGAAGTTGTTGCTGTGTGTGTCCCAGTCCTGGTTGACGGAAAAGTTGACCAGTGTGAAGGGGACCCCGGCCTCAGCCAGTCGCCGCGCCAGAATGGCCTCCTGACCGACGCGCGTATTGCCATATCGCTCGCGCAGTGCCTGCGGTTCCTGCGACAGGTCGAAAGCGTTGCGCGTCGTTTCGTTGCTGACCATCTCGAATGCGCGCTGGTTGAATTGATTCATTCCGCTCATCATGTCGGACGAATCCAGTGCGTGTGAAAACTGATCGAGTTGACTCAGCAGCTTCAGACGATGATCAAACCGCCGCAGGTCGACGCTCTTCGACAGACTGAGATTTGGAGGCATCTGGAATGGGCTCTTTGCGTCGGACGGCGGCATGCCCGATTCGAACGGGTCGTAGGCCATCCCCAGGAAATGCGCTGACGCATACCGGACGCGATCTCCCAACTGACCTTTGTCAGGAACACATACGTAGCCAGGCAGACCGGGTTTTCCAGCTCCACGGACTCGGGCCACGATAGATCCCATCGACGGTTTGTCGTTGCGATTCTTTGTCGATGTGTTGGCGCCGGGATAGTTGTATCCCGTCAGCACCCAGTGGATCGCGGCTTCATGGCTGGGAGTGGCGTGATACACGCTGCGCAAGACGTTGAAGTTATGCACTCTTTGCGCCAGCAGCGGCAGATGCTCACTGCAGTGATAACCGGCGACACTGGTCGCGATCGGCTTGAATTCGCCACGGATCTCCGCCGGAGCATCCGGCTTCAAATCCCACGTGTCGTGATGCGAACAGCCACCTTGCAGGAGAATAACGATCGCCCGCTTCGCGGCGGGGCCTGACGGACTTGCCTGATCGCTATGAGCTGTCTGCCGAGCACCGATCACGGCGGGCAAACCGAATGCACCGACAGCAAGACTGCTGCTCTGGAGCCAGCAACGGCGGTTCAACATGGCGGCCTGCTTCTGCTGATTGGTCGTCATTATTCGCGATTCTCCGGACGATCGACGCCCCAACAGACCAGGAACTCCAGAAGCCACCCTACTCGGGGATTCGATATTCGGTCAATGGCCGGATAGGAGTTGGCTGCGTTAACCGAGTGACAATCACACTTGCGACAAGCGACCACCAGACGTCCCTCATGACGATTGTCATCGTCACGTTCCTGATGTTTCAGGAATCACGACTGGTTCCCCGTGCATCAGCACGGCTCGCGGCAACACCTGCGATTATTGACCTGTGCGGTCTGTGTTCCGCTAGACTCAGGCATCAGAAACGCCTTCTTCATTTTGACCTGCTCCAGAGACACGGATGAAACACAGACTCGTATCAACATTCGCTGCCGTTGCTTTGATTACTGCCTCGTGCGCGAACGCGGACGACGACGCAGCCGTCCAGTTTGAACGTGACATCCGGCCGATCCTGGCGGCAGCCTGTGTGAAGTGTCACGGTGCTAAGAAGCGCGAAGGCGGTCTGCGACTGGACGCGAAATCGTTCGCCATGACCGGTGGCGATTCAGGGCCGGTCATCCGTCCCGGCAAGACTGACGACAGCGAATTACTGATTCGTGTGAAAAGCGATGACCCGGACGTTCGGATGCCGCCAGAAGGGAAGCGACTTTCCGGTCCGCAGATCGAGCTGCTCACTCGCTGGATCGAGGCGGGAGCCGAATGGCCGGACGATTCGGACCGTGTTGCGTCCACTCCGGATCACTGGTCTTTCAAACCGGTGTCACGTCCGGAACTGCCGGACGGAGATGAAGAGAATCCAATCGATCGGTTTGTGCGAGCGCGACTCGCTGCCGCTGGACTTGAGCCGAATGGGCCAGCCGATCGGTACACACTTCTGCGACGTGTGTCGCTCGACCTGACCGGCCTGCCTCCGTCGCCGACTGAGATCGAGCAGTTCGTCAGTGACGAGTCGCCTGATTTCTATGTGAAACTGGTTGATCGACTGTTGGGGTCGCCCCACTTTGGCGAGAAGTGGTCGATGCAGTGGCTCGATCTGGCCAGGTACGCCGACAGCGACGGTTACGAAAAGGACCTGCCGCGTCCTCATGCTTGGCGCTGGCGGAATTGGCTCATCGACGCGATCAATCGAGATTTGCCGTTTGACCAGTTTTCCGTACAGCAACTGGCAGGTGACCTGCTCCCGGGAGCAACAAAGCAGGTGAAGCTCGCCACCGGCTTTCACCGCAACACGCTGACAAATCGAGAAGGTGGCGTCGACTCCGAAGAGTTCCGCGTGAAGGCGGCCGTCGATCGCATCAATACGACGATGACTGTGTGGATGGGACTGACTGCCGGCTGTGCTCAGTGCCACACGCATAAGTATGACCCGATTACGCAACGAGAGTTCTTCAGCCTTTACGCCTTCTTTAATAACACCGACGAGCAGGACCTCGAAGCAGACCTGGAACCAAAGCAGCAAGCGGCATACGACCAGGCACTCGCAGCACATGACAAGGCGCTCAAGGACCTGCAGGCACAGCTCAAGGCCGAACAGGCCGCCATTGAAACGCGACTGGGCGACTGGTTGGCCGAGCAACGGCGGGTTCTGGATGAGAAGTGGAAACCGGTCGAAGTGGTCTCGCGACGTCAGAGTGGCGGGCCGATTGGAGGCGGCGTGTTGTTGGGCGGGCGCGGTCAATATGAGGTCGTTGCGACAACGCCACTATCGCGCGTGATTGGAATCCGCCTCACAGTGGCCCCTGCGGTTGACAGGAAAACCGACGCGGGATTTGCCATCTCACACATTGCGGTGACGGCCAAACCTGCCGGCAAGGGCGAAACGGGCCGACTGTTTCTCGCTCAGACACGCAGCAGTGATGCGACGAGCCCGAATCCGTCGGGTGTCCTCAGAACAGATGCAGCCGGCTGGTCCGTTAAGAAGCAGAGTGCGGATCCCGTGACATTGTTCATCGGCACGGCGGACAAAGTCGGCGCCGCTGGCCAGCGAGGCAACGAACTGAAAGACGGATCGCAGGACGGTGCGACAAACCTGCTCAACGTGTTTTTCAACTCACCGATATTGGGAACGGGCACGGTTTCGAAAGTTCGGGTTTTCACGAAGGCGACTGCGGGGGCCAACTTCGGAGCGTACCTGCTGCGACGTGATGGAACGTCGCACCGCATCGTGTATCGCCAGGATTTCACTGCAGATGGGAAAGCTGGCGAAAGGGAACTCCAGCTCAATCCAGTCTGGGAAGTTCAGCCCGGAGACGTGTTTGCGCATTCGGGCAACGGCGGTCCCACGTTTGGTGGCGGGGCCGGGACGAAGGATGTGATTCACTATCCCGTCTCGAAACTGCCCGCGAAGGGCGCAACGGTCGATCTGGCAAAGCTCCCAAAGATCGCATCACGCCGATACTCGATGCAGGTCGAGTTTCTACCAGCGGCGGTGGACTACGAATTCGTCAAACCGAAATGGGATGACAAGGGGGCGCAACTGACATTCCAGTTAATGGTGTCAATGGACCTGGCTGACCGGCTGAGCATTGCAATCACAAGCGCGGCGGATCCACTCAACGAATCACTGTCAGGCCTGCCCGCCGACATCGCTCGAATCGTTCGCATGTCTGACGACGAACGATCGGAAGCTCAGCAGAAGAAGCTCATCGACTGGTTCGTGTCGCAGGATGAAACGGGACGCAAGTTGACGAAGCAGATCGCCGACCACCAGAAGAAGAAGCCAAAAAGGTCAGTGGCACTGATGCACACGGTCAAGGTTTCCGGATCGCGGCCGACTCATGTGCATATCCGAGGTGACTTCAAGAAGAAGGGGATTGCGGTCGAGCCCGGCACGCCTGCGTTTCTACCAAAGCTCAGTCCGCGAGGTGATCGACCGGATCGCCTGGACCTGGCTCGCTGGGTCGTTGACCCGAACAACCCGCTGACCGCGCGAGTTGCCGTCAACCACATCTGGGCTCAGTTGTTTGGACAGGGACTGGTGCGTACGACCGAGGACTTTGGCACTCAGGGAGAACCCCCGACGCATCCGGTATTGCTGGACTGGCTGGCCAGCGAGTTTCCGCGTCTGGACTGGAGCCGCAAGGCGATGATCAGATTGCTTTTGCTTTCGCAGACATACCAGCAGTCGTCGCGCACCCGAGCGGAACTCGTGCGGCAGGATCCGGAGAACAGACTTTTAGCTCGCCAGCATCGTTTCCGCCTGGAAGCCGAGCTGGTCAGAGACCAGTACCTGGCTGCATCAGGATTGCTGGTTCGTCAGGTCGGAGGTCGCAGCTTTCGACCGCCGTTGCCTGACAGTGTTACGCGCGTGCAATTCGTAAATAAGTGGACAGCCGACTCAGGAGAGATGCTGCTGCGACGCGGTCTTTACATTCATCTGCAGCGAAACCTCATCCTGCCAATGCTGATGACGTTCGACCGTCCGGAAGCCATCCTGACGTGCACGCGGCGAGACCGTTCCAACACTCCACTGCAGGCGCTGACACTCCTGAATGGACCCGTATTTGTTGAATCTGCTCATGCGCTCGCGGCTAATATCGTCACGGATGAATCGTTGACTGACGAATCGCGAATCGCTCAGACATTCGTGCGGACAGTGTCTCGAATGCCGACGTCCTTCGAACGCAACCGGGTCAAAGAGCTGCTGGCTGAGCTAACGGCTTACTACCTGGATCATTCCGACCAAGCGCAGAAGCTCATTGGGTCCCATCATGCCAAGTACTGGCAAGAGGCGAACGTAACCCCAGGCGTCGCAGCCGCATGGGTTGCCATAACCCGCACGCTGTTGAATCTCGACGAAATGATTACGCGTGAGTAGAAGAGGCGACTGAACTGATCTACGCCACCGGTTCACCGGCCATTAGCCGTTCGATCTCCAGCCGCTGGTCGGCGGACGGCAGCCCCCAGTCCGGCGAGTCGCCCAGGCGGAAGACCTCGCGGACAGTCTGGCTGTCGAACCGGTCACCAAGAATCTCACACTGGTCGGCTGTGACCAGGTCCGGGTGAACAACGCCGCAGGCGCGTGCCAGTTGCAGCAGCTCTTTGCGCAGCGTCACAACATAGTTGGCCAGTCGAGCGCCCTTGTGTGTCGGGTCAAGCCCGCGCATCAGCCAGCGACTCTGAGTGGCGACGCCGGTCGGGCAGTGGCCCGTATGGCAACGTTGAGCCTGAATGCAGCCAATCGCCAGCATGGCCTCGCGACCAACGTGGACGATGTCGCAGCCGAGTGTGTACGCCAGCAGTGCTCTGGCCGGGAAGCCAAGTTTTCCCGAGCCGATGAACAGCACATCGTTGTGTAGACCCTGTTCGAAGAACTCGCGATAGACGCGAACGAACGCCAGCCTGAACGGCAGCGCCACGTTGTCAGAGAAGACCAGCGGGGCTGCTCCTGTTCCGCCCTCTCCACCGTCGACCGTGACAAAATCCACGCCGCGACTGGTGGTGGCCATTTGCCCGGCCAGATCAGTCCAGAATTCCGGTCCGCCCACAGCCGACTTGATCCCTACCGGTAAGCCGCTGACATCCGCCAGTTGCTCGACAAAGTCCAGCATCGAGTCAACGTCGTGGAACGCCGAGTGCGCAGACGGACTATGACAGTCCTTGCCGACCGGGATGCCACGAATCTTCGCGATTTCCGGAGTGACCTTGGCACCTGGCAGCATCCCGCCCAGCCCTGGTTTGGCTCCCTGACTCAGTTTGAGTTCGATCGCGCGGATCGGGTGTTTCTCGACGCATTCTTTGAAGAGGGGCAGCGAGAATTTTCCGTGTTCGTCACGGCAGCCAAAATAACCCGTGCCGATCTGCCAGATGAGTTCGCCGCCCTGCAGGTGACAGTCCGACACGCCGCCTTCGCCTGTATTGTGCAGGCACTTGGCGATGGCACAGCCCTTGTTAATGGCCGTGATCGCTGGACCACTCAGCGAACCAAAGCTCATCCCGGAAATGTTGACGACCGACGGAGGCCGAAATGCATGCTTGCGGTTTCGCGCCGCGCCCAGCACTTTGGCAACTGGCAGAGGATAATCCGGGGAATACCCGGGCAGGCCGTGTTGCATCTCGAGCAGCGGAAACGCGGACGGCCGAACGATCACATGGTTCGGCGAACCTTCCAGGTCGTTGTCCGTCCCGAAACCAAAGCGGTTGTTCGCTCGCTTCGACGAAGCATACACCCACGTGCGTTCGTCCCGGCTGAAAGGCCGCTCTTCGTTGTTGTTCGTGACAATGTACTGCCGGAGTTCCGGACCGACCGTCTCCAGCAGATAACGAAAGTGCCCGATGATCGGGAAGTTCCGCAGAATCGCATGCCGCCGCTGCAGTATGTCGTGGACTGCGATCGTGACCAGGGCGATGATGACACACAACCAGAAGGTATCCATAGCCTCTGTCCCGTATTCATAAGTCTTCCGTAATGAACAACGAGCGGATCGTAGAGGCTCCTCTCGCTAACTGACAGGTGACGCCTGACGTGTCTCGCGTGACAACGTGCAGGTTACTCCTGCGGCGGGTCGATCTGGTAAGTGCGTCCGGCCAGATTCAGCACGACGGGTTCCGAGAAGACCAGGTACTTCGCCAGTGTGCCGCCGTGTTCCGCTGCAAGGTCAAAATACTCCTTACTGAACTGCTGGATGCGGAGTGCCTTCGATTGCTGAGTGCTCGTCACGGTCGAATCCTTCCACTGTCCGCCGCGGCGGAAGAACGTCTTACGTCCGAGCTGGCGGATGCTCGCGGCGACACGCTGTGTGCCATCTTCTTCCAGGAAAAGTACGGCCTTACCACCAGCCGGAGCATTCTTCGCAAGATCGGCAACCTCACGCGCGACACCCGCCGAAGGTTTCGGAGCCGAAGCTGTGGCAGCGACCTGCAGTCGCTGCTTCAGCTCCCGTTGCCCAAAGCCGCCTCGTCCACCGGTTGAACCGAGCCCTCGACGAACCGCCGCCGCCGCGCGGTCGCGGTTACCGCTCGCGGCCAGTTCTGTCCGCTCGTCGGCAAGGAAGGATGTGTACGGCGTGATGATCCCGTGTTGGATCGACAGCGCGACCAGTTCATTGACGAGTTCCTGGTTATGACCATGCAGGTCCAGTTCGTCGATCAATTCGCCGACTCGCCGTGTGGCCCACAGTTTCTCGGCGAACGAGTGCGATTCGTCCTTCGACGGCTCGCTGAACGTGACCGGAATACTGAAGACTTGCCGCTTGCCGTTGAGTAAACCGCTGACAGTGACTTTCGCTCGACCGGGCTTGCGATAGCGACCGACCAGAACAAGCTGCTCGCCGTAAAACAGGTCGGTCAATTCCTTCGGGTAGCTGCGTGAGATCGGCGGCGGTGTGGCTTCGTCGCGGACTTCGTCAAATTCGAACTTCACGCTGACGTCGGTCAGCATCGGTCGGCCAATGCGGTTGTAGAGATTCGATACGGACGCTTCGATGTCCTCCTTCGGCCGCACGAACACCGACTGTCCGCGGTTACCACGCGACAACCGATCCAGCAGCCGACTGTTGACGTCGTAACCGACGCCAAAGTTGAACATCCTGGCTCCGACTCGGTTGGCCGTCTTCGCATTGGCGGCGATGTGCATTTCGTTCTTTTCGCCGACGGTCGCAAGTCCATCCGTCATGAACAGCACGTATGACGGCACGTCGCGCGACTTCAGCATTCCGAGTCCGGTCTGCAAAGCAGAGTCGATGTTCGTGCTGCCTCCGGCGAACAGCCCGTCTACAAAGCCCAGGGCCGCTTCAATCCCGGTCTCGTCGGCCCGCTGCAGCTCCGGACGAAAGCTCTCGACAACCGAGTCGTACGCGACGATGTTGAACGTGTCTCGCGGGCGAAGCTGTCGGACCAGGAATTTCAGGGCGTCGCGCGCCTGCTTGATCTTCTCGCCGGTCATGCTGCCGGAGCGATCGAGAATGAACACCAGACTGCGTGGCACGGGCTCCGCGTTGACTGGCTCGATCCCCGGACTGACCAGCAGCACGAAGTAGCCGTTGTCGACCTCTTCATCTTTCGGCCAGTAGCTGATCAGATTGCCGCCGACAGATTCCTCGCCCGCTCCGAACAGCAGCCGCAGGTCATCAGGCGAGTGGACCTGATTGAGCGTGAGGCGGCAGTTCGCACGGTGCTCGCCGGAACGCTTGACGCTGACTTCGTGCGTCGGGCTGTACACGCTGCGCAGCGGCGTGGCGGATTCAATCTGCACGTTGACGTTCAACGTGCCGATCGGGTGGTGCGCGTGGCGATTCGTACCAATGGGCAGCAGCAGGCTGGTCAGCCCGGCATCCTGCTTCAGGAGCTGCGTGTAGCGAATCTGCACAGTGCGCTCGGCTCCCGGAGGAACAGGAAACACGCTGGTCTGAAACAGTCCGTGTCCCATGTACTCGAGTAGAGCCGGATCACGCCGGCGTCTCACGATTTCTTCATAGATGCGTCGAGCTTCTTCCTTCTTCAGTATCCGCCCGGTGAACTCGCCTCCGTCGACGAGCAGAGTCAGTTGGCTGATAGCCGCGTCGGTGGGCATCGGAAACAGAAGTTGAGCTTCCAGCGCCCGACCACTGACGTTCTTAAAGACCTGGGACAACTGGACCGTCGCGATCTGGTCACGAACGGTGACATTCACATCGACCTTCCGAACCTCGTAAACAACGGGTGGCGGGGTCGGGCGGGGCGGTGCAACGACGACGCGCCGTGTTCGGTCAATGACAACGATCTGAGCCATGACAGGCCCAGCCAGGGAAGCGCCGACGGTGGCGGCCAGAACTGCGATCAGGAATGGTTTCATGGTCTCTCTCCTGAGTTTTTCTGCTACGCCGTTGTGGGCGCAAGCTGGTCACGAGCGGCGATTTAGGAGCCCTACTCACGACATCAACGGTCGAACAGGCGTATTCCTGGCAGAAAGTCGCCTCGAATCCAGACCGCGATCCGATTTTTCGGATGAGCGCCTGGAAAATACTCCGACCGCAGCGTTCCCTGGGGCAGACCTGACCTCAGTCGGCTTCAGCCGACTTCATCGGTTTTGCCACCGGCTTGAGAGCGGCTACGGGTTAAGCGTAGCGGTATCCGCAGTGTTTGAAGTAGTTGCGGCATTCTTCGGTTGAGAACTCGTCGAGGATGCTGCTGCACCCATGCGAGAAACACCTCGCCGTTGATCGGGCCGTCAACGGTCAGTGGTGCCGTGAATCCTGTGGCACGTAACGCTCCAACGAAAGTCGTTGTCTCCCATCGTCCAAACGGAACACCTTCGATGACGCGCGTGCCGCGTTGAGCCCGACCATACGTTCGTGTCATGTTCGCCGCGTTCCATTCGGAAAGGGCGCCCACGTTTCGTCGATGAAAACGACATGGTCAGGATCAATCTGATCTTGAGTTTCCGTCTACTGTCGCCGCTTTTCTGCGACGCCATCCCGTTTCTGTTCCGCAGCGATCAGCGTCTTTTTGTTCGAGTCAGACCCGAGGCTCGACAAGCCGTGCCCAGCGTCTGCTCCGACATCTTCACACCGTGTTCGGCTTCCAGTTTTGTGCTCACTGTGATGACGTATTCAGGTAGGACAGAATTTGTCCGACCGTGTTGGTAGGCTTTGCGTATCGCTGATCAGGACTTCAGACGGCAGGGCCCTATGCCTGACCGCACGACCAGCATTCGCCATTTGCAACTCATGCGTATCCTGAGCGCTACGCGGACAGGCATGTCACTCACGGAACTCGCCACCGAATTCGAGGTTTCTGAAAAGACGATTCGCCGTGACCTGACGGCGTTCGAGACAGCCGGGCTGAGTCTGGTGTGTTCCGCCGGCGATCACGGTCGTCGCACGTGGCGGCTTGAGCACGACCTCGACGTTCCGGCGGCGGCGCTCGATTTCATGGAAACGGCCGCCTTGTATCTGGGGCGGCAATTCCTGGAGCCACTGGCCGGTACCGAGCTATGGGACGCCAGCCAGGCAGCATTCGCGAAGTTGCGACAGCAGTTCCGACCGTCAGCTCTGCGCTACCTGGAATCGCTGGCCTGCACGATTCACTCAACGCCGGTTGGCCAGAGCGACTATGCGGAGCGGTCGCACGTCATCGACACGCTGATGCAGAGCCAGCGCGAATTGCGAGTCGTCCGAGCGCTCTATCACCCGGCCCGCAGTGCGAGTCCCGAGGAATACCACCTCCAGCCGCTGGGCATCATCTGGCACCGCGGCACGCTGTATGTCGTCGCAGCGACAGCGGTGGACGCGACGGCAAAGCACTTCAAGGTCGACCGTATCCGCGACGCCGAAGTTCTTGACGAACCGTTCGAACGTCGAACAGATTTCGATCTGCAGCAGCATCTGACGGATTCCTTCGGCGCGTACCAGAAATCCGGCCCGCTGCAGACAGTGCGTCTGCACTTCGCCGAGCCAGTCGCGCGATACGTCACCGAACACCACTGGCACCACAGCGAGACATTCGAAGAGCAACCCGACGGCAGTCTCATTGTCGAACTGCAGTTGAGCGACCTGACCGAAGTGAAGAGCTGGATCCTCGGATTCGGCTCGCAGGTGGTTGTCATCGCCCCGGAGGCACTGCGGGGGGCCGTCCAGCAGGAACTGGATCTGACGCTGGCCGCGTATCAGCGTCCCTGCTCGGTTCCTGGCCGCGAACATCGCGATGTAGGGGGAACGCCGTGAGGGAATCGACGTTGTCACTGCTGTGGGTTGGCCTGGGGCGCCAGCCCGATGCCTGGCCGCGTCAGTCGCACCCGGTGATTTGCCATGTGAGCGACGTGCAAAGTGTCTGCCTGGACGTCTGGGATTCGGCTCCGGGGTGCGAGTTGAATCGTCACTGGAGCCGCGCCATCGGAGTCGATGACGAGGTCGCCGGCGCAATGCTGCGATGGAAAGGATTCGGGACATGAGAACCCCAGCGACTGGCAACGAACCGGCCGAATGGCTGTGGGCAAAGTCGGATCCGTGCCACCCATTGTGGTGCCATCTGCTTGATGTCGCGGCCGTCGCACGTCGGCTCACTCGCTGGTTTGGCAGCACGACCGAAATGCCGGATGAGACCACGGCGTTCATCGCAGGACTTCACGATGTGGGGAAAGCCGACGATTGGTTTCAGAATAAAGACACTGTTCTTGCGGAATCCCTGCGTGGCAATGGGGTAAATCTACCGGTTCCTGAAGACGCGTTGTTGGACGCTCAACGGCGGTTCCGTCACGAAGCAAGGTCGGCGGAGTGGGTTCAACAACACCTGACGGAATCGGGCTGGGGGAAGTCCGCGACGCCCGTCATTGGAAAAGCGATTCACGGCCATCACGGCAGTTTTACCACCGACTGGATTTACGATGAGGACGACGCGACCCGACAGAAATGGGATCCCCTGCGCTCGGAATTGCTGCAGCGTCTGCTCGATGTGTTACAGCCACCGGAATGCACTATCGAACGATTTGGCGACGCGAGTGAAGTCGGCGCAAAGCTCAGTGGATTGATCGTACTGGCAGACTGGATCGCGTCGAATCATGAGCTTTATCAATACGAGCGGCTGCCACGTGACACAGCTCCCGACGAGTACTTTCGAGCGGCAGAAGCGGAGGCTGCGGCAGCACTTCGTCGACTCGAATTTGACGATGGGCGAATGGGTGAGGGCGAATGTGCCCCGTTACCAGATGAAACTCCTATGTTTCGTGACGTGTGGCCGGACCTCAGAGAAAAATCTCTGCGGCCCGTCCAGCAGACAGTGGAAGAACAGTGCCTTGCCGGTCTGTTGTTACCCGGACTGGCAATCGTTGAAGCGCCGATGGGTGAAGGGAAAACGGAAACGGCCGTCTATCTGGCAGAGTGCTGGAATCAGCAGACCGGTCGCAGAGGCTGTTATCTGGCGCTGCCGACACAGGCGACCGCCAACCAGATGCATCAGCGGTATCAGCGATACCTGTCCAGACGCCGTCCCGACTTTTCCGCCCCGCGGCTTGTCCACGGTATGGCGTGGTTGCTTGATGACGTTGCAGGCGACCAGATCCCGCAAACATACGGGGACACCCGGCAGGCCCGGTTTACGGCTCGTGACTGGTTTCGGCCAGCACGGCGAGCCCTGCTGGCAGCCGAAGGTGTCGGCACGGTTGACCAGGCATTAATGGCTGCACTCAACGTGAAGTTTGGCTTTCTTCGCTTGTTGGGGCTGAGTGCAAAGACACTCGTGATTGACGAGGTTCACGCTTACGACGACTTCATGACAACGATCATGGAACGGCTACTGGAATGGTGCCGCACGCTGCATATTCCGGTCATTCTGCTGTCTGCGACGCTGTCGCTCGATCAGAAACAGAAACTGTGCCGGGCATACGCCGGCAAGGATCGTAAGAACGAAGTCGATGCCGCCCTGAGTCAGTGGCCGGCAGAGCAGACACATTATCCGTTGGTCACCAGTGTGCCGCTCAATGGACGAACGCACGCGATTCCCGTTGAAGTTGTCCCAGGCCGTGCAGTTCACATTGGGCTTCAGACTCATCAAGGATTGCTCGACAACGATGAAGAAACAGCGCTGCTGGCTGCGGAATTGATCACAGGCGGTGGCTGTCTCTGCGTGCTTGCCAATACCGTGAAAGCCGCACAGGGCATACTCGAATGTCTGCAGTCTTTGAAGCAGAATGGAGCACTGGCCGACACGGACCTGATTCTGTTCCACGCACGGTTTCCGGCTGGGCGGCGAAATGGGATCGAAGAACAGGTCACTGGGCGGTACGGCAAAGATGCCGGATCGCACCGTCCCAGGAAAGCCATCCTGGTCGCAACTCAGGTCGTGGAACAAAGTCTCGACGTTGACTTCGACGTGATGCTCTCGCAAATCGCTCCCGTCGACTTGCTACTGCAACGCAGTGGTCGCGTCTGGCGTCATGATCGTCCTGCGTCAGAACGGCATGGATTTGAGGGTCCGGTGTTACACGTCCTCATGCCCGATGCGGATGACCTCCGGTTTGGTGCCACCGAGTGCGTTTACGAACGGGAGATTCTGTTGCGGACGCTGTCACTGCTCACTGGCCGTCAGAGACTTCAGTTGCCGGAAGACTTTCGCGTTCTTGTGGAAGGGTGCTACGGCACCGGGCCGTTGCCAAACGACGTCATCCCCACTGATGACCTTCGCGAGGCTGCTGACAAGCGAGAACAGGCGCGTGCCAGGGCCACGATGCTGGCTCGCGAACACCTTCTGCCAAAGCCGTCTCCTCGCAGCTTTACGCCGTGTAAAGCCTCGGCCGAAGAAGGCGAAGGGGAAACGAATTCGTATTTCGTCGCGCAGACTCGAATGGGCAACGACTCGATTTCCGTTCTGCTGATCGACGACCCTGCCCTGCTGGAAATCGCCAGGTCCAGTTGCAGTCGCGACTCACGACCGCCGGATCGTGAACTCCTTAAGCGCCTGTTTCTACAGAAGGTCGGGTTGCCGCGCTGGTGGCTGATGAGTTCTGAGCCGCATTCGAATGCGTCCAGCCGTTGTGAACCTGTTGAAGGTTACGAGACCATTTTTGACGGCGAAAACTGGCTGCGGAATCAGTTGGTTCTGCCGTTGCGGCAAGGGAAATGGCGAGGCCGCGATTCCCGAGGCCGCGAGTTTGTGATCAGTAACGACCACGTGCTGGGCGTCTACCGCCAGCCAATCAATTCAGAAGGAGACTTGCTCGATGGGCAAAGCGAAGAAGAAGCCGACGCCGGATACCTCGGCTGAAGCAAATGTGACGCCATTTGATGTGAGGTTGGAACGCTGGATTCCGGTCGTACGAAGGGACGGCTCGCGAGACGAGCTGAATCTCGTCGATGCTTTATTTCAAGCACCGGAAATCCGCGAAATCAGTGATCCGCTGCCGACCGTCGAGTTTGGGCTCTACCGATTACTGGTAGCCGTCGTGCTGGACGTGTTTCAGCCAGAAGAACTCGAAGATGTCTCCGATCTGTTCGATGCAGGTTCATTCGACGAGCAGCGAGTCCGCGAATACTTCTTCGAGCGCTATGCCGACCGATTCGACTTGTTCGATCGCGAGTTTCCTTTCCTGCAGTGCTCCGGAATGGAGGGTGATACCGCGAAACCTCTGGCTGGTCTGCTACATCCCATTCCATCTGGCACCAATGCGAATCACTTCCATCACGCTGATGAATCCAGTTTTGGAGTTTGTCCAGTCGTCGCCGCTCGACTGCTGACGACGATCGCCCCGTTCATGACGGCTGGTGGCAAAGGTCTATCGCCTTCGATCAACGGAGCACCGCCGTGGTATGTATTGCCGCGCGGCAGCAGCCTGTTCCACACGATCTGCCTTAACGTCCCGGCCTCGGGCCTAGACCTATTTGAGCAGGCGGTCAATGACCGTCCGCCAGCATGGGGCCGGAAGACACCAATCACTGCGACACGTCGCAAGGAGGCCGGACTGGTCGAGAGCCTCACATGGCAACCACGTCGTATTCAGCTAGTTCCAGCGTCGGGTGGGACGTGTGCGATGTCAGCAACGGAGTCGGAAACGCTGATTCGCGAGATGCGTTTCTCGGTGGGGTTCAGTGTCGACTTCCCGTGGACTGATCCAAACGCCGCTTACAAGTTGAGCAGCGACGCGGTGAAGATTGTTCGACCTCAGGAAGAACGACCTGTCTGGCGCGATACCGGTCCGCTGCTGCTACTTCGAAAAGGGGATTACCAGTCTGGAAATGGCAAGCTCCGTTTCGAACGTCCGGCCGTCCTGACGCAGTTTGTTGAATCGCTGAGGAACGGCTGGCGAAGGCGCGACGATCTAATTGATGCAGTGGCGTATGGCTTGCGCACTGACCTGAACATGAAGTTTTTCGAGTGGCAGCGAGAGGTGCTGTCCCTGCCTACAGAATTCGACTGGGGATCGAGCTCTCATGGCTTAGCCCAATCGGAGATCGAACGTGCGGATGCTGTGGCAAATGCAATTCGCAATGCCATCAAGTCGGCGCATCCGAGTGAAGCTCGCAAACATCGCAAGAAAAAGGCGAAAGCTGACGTCTACGGCCGACTTGTAAAACGTGCCCAATCGAGTTTTTGGGAGTCGCTGCGACCATTGTTCAATGACCTGCTGGTCGCAGTCAGCCAAGCCGCAAACTCGGCAGCACAACTGGCCGCATCAATCGCCTGGCGCAAGCAGGTCGAACGGGCAGCTTGGACTTCGCTGGACGATGCCATCGATGACCTCGATACCGATGGTGATGCTCTGGAGCGAGTGGCGAATAGTCGCAGTCAGTTCGCCCTGAAGCTGAAGTTTGTGCTGTTTCCGGATTCGGCCTCAAAGAAGAAAGCCAGCCGTCGAAAGAAGGCGGCCCCCGGCAGCGGTTGACCAGCATCTCTGCACGGCGGTGATCTGCCGGCCGCGCCACATACAGACACCGCCCTGTTTCACTCCGTCTTCTGTTTCACTTCACGCTTTCATGAAAGGTCGTCATTCATGCCTGCTACTCCAGACGCGACTCAACCGAAACCAGTTTCGCGATGGCAACAGGAACGCGACAGCGAACTGGCCGACGCCCGTCGATTCATTGAAGAACTGACATCCATTCAAACTCATGACCGTGGTCGCATGGCCGCGCTGCGACGATGCGCAGGCGATCCGCTTCCGGGTCGCGGTACAACCTGGTTCTACAGCCTCATTCCGAACGAACGACGGAGACATCGCGAGGTCTACTTCCTGGTTGCCACACTGTTTGACTTCAACCGGGCCAAAGGCAGTTCAGGGAACTTCGGTGACGCTCTGCTGCGACTGGCCCGTGCCATGAACAAGACGCCGTCCGAGTTCCGCCGCTTTCACATTCTGATCGATGCCGAGTTCGACACCGTTTTCGATTCGGACGACGCCTCACCTTGGTCCGAGGGCGGAGGTGAGCTGGGTTACCGCCTGAGGCAGACCGTGAGGCTGATGGCTTCACACAAGGTGGGCATCGACTGGGTCGAATTACTGGTCGACCTGTGCCACTGGTCGCACCGGAACAGACGCATTCAAAAGAAATGGTCCCGCGCGTTCTTCGGTGCTCCGCCATCGCCCGGTCCCTCGGACGAGTCGCCAGACGCCTGACTCTCAGGAAGTGAATGTTCGTCGGCTCTCGGGCCGGCACCTCTGCCTACCACACTCCAATTATCGAAAGACGAGAACCATGTTGATCGAGATTCACATTATTCAGAACCATGCCCCCGCCAACCTCAACCGTGATGACACCGGCAGTCCCAAGGAGTGCATGTTTGGTGGTGCTCGCCGCGGTCGCGTGTCGAGTCAGTGTCTCAAACGCAGTATTCGCCGATCAGAGCTGTTCCAGGAAGAACTTGCAGGGCATCTGGCAACTCGCACTCGCCGTCTCCCGGAGTTGATCCGTGAGCGATTTGAAAAGGACGACTCGCTTCGCGAATACGCTGAACTGGCCGCAAAGAAAGTCAGCGGGTTCGGGACAAAGGAAGGGAAAGAACGAGCACTGGAAAAGGACGGAAAGTTCGCAACCGCTCAGACAATGTTTCTCACAGACGCTGACGTGAGTCACGTCTTCGAGGTGGTTTCTGCTGCAGCCAGAGAAGCCGCGACCGTAAAGAAATTCGAGAACCTGAAAGGAGCCGACCTGCAGAAGTCGGCCCAACAGAAAGGATTTCGCCCGATCAGCGTGGACGTCGCTCTGTTCGGTCGAATGGTGACGTCGGAAGCATTTCGTGACGTTGAGGCTTCAACTCAAGTGGCGCACGCGATTTCTACTCATGCCGTGAAGCACGAATTCGATTACTTCACAGCGGTTGACGATCTTGCCCGCACCAATGGTGAAGTCGAAGAAGACGCGGGAGCCGACATGATTGGCGACGTCGAGTTCAACTCGGCATGCTACTACAAGTATTTTTCGATTGACCGTGAAGGCTTCATCGACAACCTGATTGGACGCGTTCTGCAGCAGGAAATCGCGGACAGGGACGAGGCAGCGGCGATTGAGTTGGTGGGCACAGCGCTGGACGCGTTGCTTCGCTCGGCTGTAATGGTATCTCCGTCAGGCAAACAGAACTCGTTCGCGTCACACCAGCTTCCAGCTCTGGTCCTGATTGAAGTTCGCCCGCATCGCTCGCCCGTGTCCTATGCCAATGCCTTTGTGAAACCAGTGAGCCGAGGCTCTGATGGCCTTGTGGCTTCGTCGCTGGATGCCTTCCGAACGCATGTCGAAGCCCTGACAGACGGCTTCAGTCTGAAGGCGGACTCGCGCTGGCTGCTCGCTCCCGAGTTTCCCGACTTCGGCATTGAAAGTGTCAACCGCGTGGCCTCGCTCAACGCGCTTTGCGAACAGCTCGCAAATTGTGTGAAGGGAGCGACGACCAATGGGTAAACCAGTTCTGTTCCTGAGACTGGAAGCCCCATTGCAAAGTTGGGGCTCCCGTTCACGATGGGACGTGCGCGACACAGCGCCGGAACCCACCAAGAGCGGAGTGATTGGGATGTTGGGCTGCGCACTGGGATACCCCATGCGTGACCCGCGTCTGGAAGTGCTGGACGCGGCGTTGCGATTCGGCGTGAGAGTCGAACATCCGGGCCGCGTACTGATCGACTATCAGACCATTACTGATTTTCTCCCAACTGCGGACGGCCGCTTCAAACACAGCGGCACGGCAATGGCCAGGTCGATCGACAAGCTGCGGAACAACCCGGATGCCTCGGCTGCGACGATCCAGTCACCGCGAGCCTACATCGAAGACGGAGCCTTTCTTGTGGCTCTCCAGGCGCGGGACGACGACACGCTGCTGGACGACTGCGTCCGCGCAATTCAGCAGCCACGATGGCCGCTATTCCTGGGCCGCAAAGCTTGCGTTCCGTCGCGGCCGGTCTTCGACGCAGTGTCTGACGCATTCGATGATGTCGAAGACGCGATTCGCGAATACCCGTGGTCGTGGTCGGGTCCGGCCATGAGTCTGCGTTCAAACCGCAGGCCGGGGCAGGTCACTGCCTTCGTGGAAGTCTCAGCCAATAACACCTCAGACGACGTTGTCAGTCGTCAGGATGCGCTGCGTGTGAACGCAGCTCGCGCGTACGGATTCTGCACGCTGAAACGTCTCACGATCGAAATCCCCAACGATGACGATTCGGCGGCGTCATCCCAGCAATGAGAGGAATGATCCACATGTATTACTCACGACTCCTTCTGAATCCCCGTTCGTCACGCGTTCGGCGGGACATTGCCGACGACTTCGAAATGCACCGCACGGTGATGTCTGCATTTCCAAAACTCGATCAGCGCAAGCGTGACGATCCAGGCTCTGGTTCGATCTTGTGGCGCGTTGATCACGATCGGCGTCGGGGCATCGTCATGCTCATCGTGCAGTCGGAGTTGGCTCCGGACTGGCAACCGCTGCTTTCGAAGTTTCCGGGTTACCTGTCATCGCCGCCGGACACTGAACTGCCTCCGGTCGCCACGATGGATCGCCATCTTCAATTCCACTCCGGACAAATGCTGGCTTTTCGTCTGCGTGCGAACCCAACCCGCAAAGTACGGGCTGAGGGAAAAAAGAACGGCCAGCGTATGGGGCTGACATTACGTGAAGACCAGCTCGCCTGGCTGAGTCGCAAGGTGGCCGAGCCGAATCGGCCGCTCGGTTTTCGGCTCCATAAAGTCACCGTAATGCCCAATCCAGGCCCGCGGCGAAAAACGGAATCCGGCGACAATTCCGAAAGTGGCGGAGTTGCGACAGTCGCGCGTCAGCTCACCCACGTTGCGGCCATCTTCGAGGGCGTCCTCGAAGTCACGGATTGCGAGGCGTTTCAGAATACGCTGCGCGCCGGGATTGGCAGTGCCAAGGCGTTTGGCTTCGGGCTGCTGAGTGTGGCCAGGGCGTGAGGACGCCGGGCCGGACTCAGTCGTTTGACGGCTACAGGTGCATGATGAGTTTCTCCATGAGCACTGAGACTGAGACATTCGGGATCTGCCTCGCAGGGGCTCAGGCGAACGGGTTTACCACCGTCACCGAGTCGTACGTCATGCCGTTGTCCAGGTCTTCGCTGTAAAGCGTGTCCACTCCGGCGTCGACGCACGCCGCCAGCAGCATGCTGTCCCAGTGCGACAGGCTGTAACGTGAAGTGAGGTCCAGTGAGATGGTCAGAACCTGCGATGTCGGGAAGGCCAACGGAAACAGTCGTGTGACGCGTGACAGGTATGGCTCGACGTCGTTCGTCGGCAACCGGCCCTCCCGCTCCCATCGCCGCAGGCAGTTGAGGTACTCGCCAGCCACCTGCCACGGCAGCAGTGTTGATCCGCGATCCTGTCGAGCCTGCTGGATCAACTCGGCCGCCCGCTGCTGCTTGTCCGGTTCGGTGTGGTCGATGAGGTACACGAACACGTTGGTGTCAATCGCGTTCATGCAGCTCCTCCCGTGTGAAGTGCCGCCCGCCCGAATGGATCGGTCGTTCGCGGATCAACTGCAGCAGCGACTCAAACGCATCGTCACGCTCCGAATCCAATTCCTCGTCTTCGGACAGCGGGCGAATCGTCACCGCGACACGGCTCTTGTCAGGCAGATCAACGGGTTCATCGAACTGCAGGGCACCATTGATAAAGGTGGCCGCCACTGTCTTGCTCATCGTGTACCTCCACTGGGACGAGGTCGCCCACCGCCCGATTGCCATCGTGTTGAGGGCTTTGATTGTACTCAACCGCGTAGAGCCAGATGTTGGTGTCAATCGCGTTCATTCAATTCCTCACGCGTGAATCGCACACCGCCGGAATTGAACGGGTGTTCCTCGGTCAGCTTGCGGAACCGCTCGAAGGCGTCGCGCCGCTTCTGTCTGTCCGCAGTGACCACCCCGCTGTCCGCCGCCCCCTCGGGGACCGCGGGTTCTGACGTGCGTGTGGATTCCGCCTCAATCGTAACTTCCACCCGGCTGTGGTCGGGCAGGTCGAGCGGCTCGTCCATCTGCAGCCCTCCGTTGACCACCGTCGCCGTCAAAGTGCGTTTCATGTCTGCGTCCTCCAGCTTCAGTTTACCGGCATCCGAGAGTTCTTCAGACAACGTCTCGCGGGTGCCTTTTCGTCTTTCCAGAGTCTACTCGCGTCTCATTTGAGCCGGGAGATCATTCCGGACTGGTTAAGGGAAACCATTCATGGACAACCTCATGCAGCTCACCCGGTTTCAGGATCGGCTGACTTATCTTTATCTGGAGAAGGGGCATATCGAACAGGACTCGAAGTCCGTCGCCTATGTCACGGAGAAGCAGCGGGTTCCTGTTCCCGCGGCGGACCTGGCTCTGCTGATGCTGGGGCCGGGGACCACCATTACTCACAAGGCCGTGTGCAACCTGGGCGACTGCAACTGCACGGTCGTGTGGGTCGGTGAGGAAGGTGTGCGGTTCTACTGTCATGGACGCGGCGGGACGCACTTCTCGGCCAATCTCATCCAGCAGGCGACGCTCGCTTCCAACCTGCGCACGCGGCGGCAGGTGGTGGTGCGGATGTACGAAAAACGCTTTGACGACACCGTCGAGCCTGGTGCACACATCCAGGCCATCCGCGGCAAGGAAGGCTATCGCGTGCGGAGTGCGTATCAGAAGCTGGCGAAAGAACACGGTGTCGAATGGACCGGCCGCAACTACGACCCGCAGAACTGGGGCAGCGGCGATCCGCTGAATCGGGCGCTGTCCGCGGCCAGCGCCTGTCTGAACGGGATCGTCCAGGCGGGCGTCGTGAGTGCCGGTTACTCGACAGCCATCGGCTTTGTGCACACCGGCAAGATGCTCTCGTTCGTGTACGACGTCGCGGACCTTTACAAGGTGGACCTGATCGTTCCGCTGGTGTTTCAGACGGTCGCCGAGAGCGACCAGAACGTCGAAAGCCGGGTCCGGCACGCATGCCGCGACATGTTTCGCAGGACGCGATTTCTTGAACGCATACTGCCAGACATTCGGGAGGTGCTCGATGGTAGTGATGATTCTGGAGAAGGTCCCGGTGAGTCTGCGGGGCGATCTGAGTCGCTGGATGATCGAACCGAAGGCCGGAATATTCCTTGGCAGCATGACCGCGAGGATTCGTGATGAGTTGTGGAAGAAGGCGATCAAGGGTCGAAAGTCAGGCGCCTGCTTCCAGGCGTGGCGTTCCCCGACCGAGCAGGGCTTCCAGTTTCGGACGTTTGGTGATACATCCCGAGAGATGGTCGACTTCGAGGGGCTACATCTTGTGGGTATCCCCATCGCATCATCAGGATGTTGAGGCTGTCCCCACATGCGTGGGGGTGAACCGGACACCATTTCGCTGTCCGGTCTGTCCGGGAAAGCTGTCCCCACATGCGTGGGGGTGAACCGTTCTGCGGGCTCGATCACGATACGAGTTCGGCGCTGTCCCCACATGCGTGGGGGTGAACCGGTTTGGTGAGCACGACGTGACCACGCCGCGATGGCTGTCCCCACATGCGTGGGGGTGAACCGTTGAGAACGGAAGCGGCAGCGTGCGTCAGTTCGCTGTCCCCACATGCGTGGGGGTGAACCGGTGCCGGATGTGGGATGAGGTCGTTGGGTCCCGCTGTCCCCACATGCGTGGGGGTGAACCGGTATCCGCGAGTCTCCTCATCGCAGTCCTCAAGCTGTCCCCACATGCGTGGGGGTGAACCGCACTCGGCGGCGATGATGTGACAATTCTGATCGCTGTCCCCACATGCGTGGGGGTGAACCGTACAGCAGCGATGCGGCGATCGGATCACTGAGGCTGTCCCCACATGCGTGGGGGTGAACCGCAGACCTCGGGAAAATCCGCGGCCAGCGTCGGCGCTGTCCCCACATGCGTGGGGGTGAACCGATCGCCCTGTGCGGCTCGCTGCGGCAGCCCATGACTGGTGGACTCCGGGAGGATCGAAAAGAATCCTTTCAGGAGATCGTTATGTCAAAGAAATCGAAGCGACCACGTCGGTCGTTCAGTGACGAATTCAAACAGGATGCTGTTGA
>Ga0209402_10000956_pt1 | contig 32988 bp, 33 predicted proteins | sample ArcticOcean_MG_C_3_FD_187437 | JGI IMG/M metagenome (GOLD analysis project Ga0209402, IMG submission 187437) | Marine microbial communities from western Arctic Ocean - ArcticOcean_MG_CB8_126 (SPAdes) (version 2) | ecosystem: Environmental > Aquatic > Marine > Oceanic | place: Arctic Ocean... | reverse complement strand
CACGCGCCAAGCAAGGCGAGGAAGCTAAACGGCGCGATGATGTAAAACACCCACCGCCAGTCCTGGGCCTCCGAGATATAGCCGCCCACGGTCGGCCCGATAACCGGCCCAAAGACCACGCCCATACCCCAGACCGCCGTGGCCATACTGTGCAACCGCCGGGGGAAGACCCCGAGGATGATCGCCTGTGACAATGGAACCAGAGGCGCGCCGAACGCCCCCTGAAGGATCCGGAAAATCACTAATTCCGTCAGGCTGGTAGCTCGACCGCACATGATCGACGCGATCGCGAACCCCAGAATCGAACAGATCATCAGATGGCGACGACCGAATCGGCTGGTAAGCCAGCCGGTCATCGGCGTTACCACTGCCGTACCAACAATATTGAAGGTAACGGTCCAGGCAATTTGATCCTGGGTCGCCCCCAGCGCTCCCTGCAGTTGTGGCAGGGTAATATTGGCGATGGTGATGCTCATCCCATAGAGTGTCGAAGCCAGCGTTACCGTCGCCAGAATGAGCCAGCGTAGGGCGCTGTTTTGGTCTTCCGCAGCAGGGTCGTGGCCGCTCATTTGGCCCTCGCTAGGAAACAACAGGAAAGCGCAGCGCCGGACGGTATATCAATGCCCCCGGGGAAACCATGACCGGCACCATGGGCAAGTTCCACCAGACAAGCGATACAAAAACCCGGGCTCTCGATATTCAGCACGTGCCGGCGATCATCTGACGACTATTTTGCACTTTGGCTAACCAAATCTGAGTGCTATCAAACCGGCCGCACGTAAAGGCGGGCCTGCCGCTGCTCTGGAGACTTACCGATGCTATCTTCGAGCCGATCCGCTGTTATGGTCCTGCTTTGTGCCTGCCTGATCGTTGGCATTGCCTTCGGCGTGCGGCAGAGTTTTGGCCTGCTTATGCTCCCGATCACGCTGGACCTGGGTTGGGGGCGCGAGACACTTTCTCTGGTCTTTGGCATCCAAGCGGTGTTCAACGGTTTCGCGGCACCGTTTGCCGGCGCAATCTCAGATAAATGGGGCATTGGACGCACCGTCGCAATCGGATGCGCCTTGTATGGCGCCGGACTAATCCTAATGGCTTATTCTGGGACCCCGACGACGATGCTCCTCGGCGGCGGCCTCCTAGTCGGGATGGGCGTCAGCGCCTGCGGGATGCCCGTACTGCTCGGCGCGGTCGGCAAGGTCGCGCCTGAGGAAAAGCGCTCAACCTGGCTTGCTCTGGTGGCGGTTGGCGCCACGGCTGGGCAACTGGCGATCATCCCGTGCGCCCAGGCTCTTGTAACCGCGCAGGGATGGAGCATCGCGTTGCTGGCGCTCTCGGTTTGCTTCGTTCTTGGCCTGCCCATCGCCTATTGGATGGGCGCGGCAGCTGACCGAGTGGTGGCATCGAAGCCGAAATCCAACGCGCCGGCGCAGAACCTTACACAGGCTGTGGTCGAGGCGCGTGGGCATTCCGGATTCATCCTGCTGACCATAGGCTTTTTCGTCTGTGGCTTCCAGGTGCAGTTCATAATCACCCATCTACCGGCTTTTATCCAGGATCAGGGTTTTGGCCCTCAATTCGGCTCGAACGCCCTGGTGACAATTGCCGGCTGCAACATGGTTGGCGCCTGGTTCGCTGGCTATCTGGGTGACCGGTATAGCAAGAAGTACATTCTTGCCTGTATCTACGTGCTACGAGCGATCGCCATCACGATCTTCATGCTGGCGCCGATCAGCGAGCTCTCGATCATGGTGTTCTGCGGCGTTATCGGGCTAATTTGGTTGGGTACCGTTCCACTGACCAGCGGCATTGTTGCGCAGATCTTCGGTGCCCGTTTCATGTCCACGTTGTTCGGTATTGTCTTCCTCAGCCACCAACTCGGTAATTTCGCCGGGGCTTGGGTCGGTGGTTTCGTCTTCGATACAACCGGCAGCTACACGGCGGTCTGGTGGTTCGCCGCCGGCCTTGGCGTTATCGCCGCCTTATTCCATGTGCCGATCGACGACCGACCGGTACAACGCCTAGCGGCCACTCAATAACACCCAGCGGATGCTGGGGCGACCACCGGTCATGATATGAAGACAGGGTCCGTCGCCGTCCTCTAGCGACGATCCGACATTTCACAAGGAACCGATCATGGCCCATCGTGGTTTGAACTTTGGCATCTTTCTCGCCCCGTTCCACCGGCTTGGCGAAAACCCGACCCTCGGCATGGCGCGGGATCTGGAGCTGATCGAATGGATTGATCATCTCGGCTTTGATGAGGCTTGGGTGGGAGAGCATCACTCCGCCGGCTGGGAGATCATCGCAGCGCCGGAGATTTTCATCGCCGCCGCGGCAGAGCGGACCAAGCACATCAAGCTCGGCTCCGGCGTGACTAGCCTGCCCTATCACAACCCCTTCATGGTGGCGCAGCGCTTCGTGCAGCTTGACCACATGACCCGAGGCCGGACCATGCTTGGTTGCGGACCCGGCGCGTTGCCGTCGGACGCCTATATGCTTGGTATCGACCCGGTCACCCAACGCACCCGCATGGTCGAGTCCCTGGACGCGATCACCGCGCTCCTAAAGGGCGAGGAACCGGTAACCATGAAGACCGACTGGTTTGAGCTAAACAAGGCGCGGCTGCATCTGGCCCCCTATAGCGACCCCCGTTTCGAGATCGCCGTAGCCAGCACTATCACACCATTTGGGATGATGGCAGCAGGCCGGCACGGATTAGGCGTACTCTCCATCGGTGCTGGAATTCCCGGCGGGCCGGAGGCGCTGGCCGGGCAATGGAAGATCGCCGAGGAGGAGGCCGCCAAACACGGCAAGACCATGAACCGCAAGAAGTGGCGCGTTGTCGTGGTCATGCACATCGCCGAAGACACCGAGCAGGCGCTGCGCGAAATCCATCACGGCGAACGGACGGAGACCGCGACCTATTTCCAGGATACTCTTGGGCGTCCGCCAGGACGATCCGACGATCCGATCCGCGATGGCGTGAAGATGGGCACCACCCTGGTCGGCTCGCCCGATGTTGCGATCAAAGGAATAGAGCGGCTATTGGAGCTAAGCGGCGGCGGCTTCGGCGGCGTGATGTTCCGGGCTCACGAATGGGCTAACCGCGAACAAACCCTGCGCAGCTATGAGCTGTTCGCACGCTATGTCATGCCGCATTTCCAGGGTTCAATGGAGACGCTTTACGCATCCAACGCCTTCACCCGCGAGAACCGGCGTGAGGTGGTCGGCCGCAATGTTGAGGCTGTGCGCCGCGCCTTTACCGACACCGGCCGAGAAGTACCTAAAGGCTTTGAGGATCGCACCCTCGGTATCCAGGACGTCGGCGTGGACGGAAAATCCGAATCTAGCAAGGCTTAAAACCCCGCCGATGCCCCGCCAAACGGAAGGGCGAAGGATGTTATTTAACCCGACAATCGTTGCCTTTGGCGAGATGACAAAAATTAACGGGCTTCAAAGCCCCAGAACGGGGCAGAGAAACCGTTCGCCTTGGCGAATCCGTCCCGAAACCGGCCTCCCCGTTAAATGCCCGCCGAGGCGTTAAAGCTATCCAACACATGCCCCGGCCCCTTGGTGAACGCCGCATAGCCGGAGCCGTCGAACACCTTCGCACCGTTGACCCAGACAGCATCGATGCCGGTTGGCGCGCGCACCGTGCGGGTTCCACCGCCGGGAAGATCGTTGACCCGGGTAGGCCCGGACATCCCAACGGTCGCCGGATCGAACATCAACAGATCGGCGTGCGCGCCAACCGCAATCCGCCCCCGATCCTTGATGCCGTAAAGAGCCGCCGGGTGGCTGGTCAATCGCCGGATCCCCTCCACCAGATCGAAGGTTCCAAGATCGCGCACCCAATGACCGAGGAAATAGGTGGCAAAACCGGCGTCGCACATGAAGATCAGATGCGCCCCAGCATCCGACAACGAAACCAGACCGGACTCGTGCTTGAGGATACTGGCGACGCCCTCGTCGGCGGCGTTCAGGAAACGGCCAACCACGGTGGTCTCCAGATTTTCATCCAAAGCCAGATCACAGAACGCGTCGACCGGATCTCCGCCCTTAGCCATGGCGATTTGGGCCACGGTCTGGCCAAGCAATCCCATGTTACGTTCCTCGGCGGGAAGCGTGATTTCGACCTTGTTCCAGTCGCCGTAGAAGATTCCCCCGGGCTTTGGCGCGGCAAGGTTCGCGCGGAATTTGTCGCGAAACGAAGGATCAGCATAGGCCTTGGCCAACACTTCCGGCGGCGCCGCCTTGATATCGGCGAAGGCGTCATGGCTGTAGAACGGGTAAGGATTCGCCGGGGTGAAATCCATAGAGAACGGCTGGCAGGTCACCTGAGCATAAACGTGGTTGCCGCGTCCACGCGCGGCGGCGCAGGCATCCAGGATCTCATGCGCTCGGCCCGGCAGCGCTTCGTTATACATGGTCAACGACGTCGTCATGAAAGCCGGACCACCGCTGGCCTTGGCGATGCTTTCCATCACCTCGACCGTGCCTCGGGAACCTGAGGCCATCTGGAAAACACCATGGCCCCGGCCCTTCATCAACCCGGCAAGCGTCCGCACCTCATCATCGCTAGCGATGGTCGAGGGCATCGGCACGCCTTTCCAGCCCATGTGATTGGGTGAAAACGAAGACGCAAAACCAATGGCGCCCGCATCCAGCGCCTCCTTCACGGCGTTCTTCATCGCCGCCATCTCACTGTCCGTTGGCTCGGCCCGCTCCGAGCCTTCCTTACCCATGACCGCGGTGCGGGTAACCGAATGTCCGGCAAGAACCGCAGTGTTCGGATAAACCCCCTTAGTCCGAAGAAAATCCATATATTCGGGAAAGCTCTCGAATCCCCAATCAATCCCAGTGACCAAGGCGTTCAGATCCATCCCCTCGACGACAGAAAGGTTGGAGGCGACGGTCTCGCGAAGATGCGGCGGGCACGGCGCGATGCCAAAGCCACAATTCCCAATCACCACCGTGGTGACTCCCAGGGACGGCGATGGCGACGCCGTCGAATCCCAGGTCAACTGCGCGTCATAATGAGTGTGGGAATCGATCACGCCGGGTGAGAGCACCCGGCCGTCCGCGTCGACGGTTTCGGCGGCGCTTTCCGTGATATTGCCGATTTCCACAATCCGGCCATCGCGCACTGCAACCGAAACCTGTTGCTCGGGATTTCCCAACCCATCAATCATCCGGGCCCCTTTGATTACCAAATCATGCATCGCGCGCCTCCCAGCAAGCCCAAGTTTGAAACGAACGGCATCTTACTCCTTGCCCTTAGCTCAGAGGAACAGGCCTTACGGGCTTATCAGATCGTCGATCTATATTAATGTTATTTATTACTATATTCTGTTAATTATTTGTTTATTATTATAATGATAAAGATATCGTGAATTTAAAATTCACCTAATCGGCTTCGAGAACGGCTCCATCCGGCACAGCGCACGACAGAACCATCAAAATCGGTCATATAGTTGCGGAGCACCGCTCGTTCCTCGGAGCCCTTGGCATGGAGGCCCAAAACCGCGTCCACGCTTTTTGGGCAAGACTGGTCAGTGCACTGGATGATCTTTTTGAAATCCTCGCGCACCGTCTGGCCCTCGGTGCTGACTTTATCGCCAAGACACTTGGCCACCCGGCAATCACAGGCCGTCTAGCCGGCAGCGGCGGGAACAAGCGACAGTTAAGTCGCCGTTATACGGGACCAAAACGGCGACAAGATAGCGCAGCGGCGGCGGCTCACGCGACCATGTGTTTGGAGATATAGCGCCCGTCCTCGGGTCCGGAGAAACTCGCGCCGATCTGCGGATGGCCGACCGGTCCGTTCTCGCTGTCCTCGACCAAATTCTGCTCGGAAACATAAGCAACGTAATAGCTTTCCGGGTTCTCGGCGTACAAATGATAATAGGGTTGATTCCGCCGGGGCCGTCGATCCGCTGGAATCGACTGATACCACTCATCGGAATTACCGAATTCCGGATCCACATCGAACACCACACCACGAAAATCGTAGATGCGGTGACGCACGATCGCGCCAAGCCCGAATCTGGACTCGACGATCTTCATTATCGATTCACTGGGATGTCTTTTTTGCATAATCGGAATATTGGCCCAAAGTGCCGCCGCGTCCAGTGAAAACCCATGATTGTTTTTCATACTCATGCGTTAAAATACATATCAATCGGGATGCTGATCCGCCTGACCAGCAAAGTGGCGTGGCACGGATTGTAGATTTCTCTCTGATTTTATATGGTGCGAGGCGATCCGCAATGCACGCGTCGTCGCTTCGCCCTTACACCAAACATGCTGAAGGACCCGAGAGATGCTCGATGACGCCCTGCTTTCAATCAATCAGGTCACCACCCGCGAACAATGGTCGCTGCGCCAGGCAATCGAAGGTTACGCCAGCCAAGGCGTGCACGGCATCGCGGTTTGGCGAGACAAGATGCATGAGGGTGGCGGCGTAAAGGAAGCGGCCCGCCAGCTGGAAGACAATGCGATGGAGGTTTCCGGTTTCTGCATCGGTGGACTAATGAGCACCTCACACGATGCAGAATTTCAGGTCCGTTTGGACGATAACCGCCGGGTCATCGAAGAGGCCGCCGCGATCAAGGCCCGGGCCGTAGTGTTTGTCGCCGGCGGGCTCCCCGACGGCTCCACCGATCTGGACCGCGCCTATGGCCAAGTGTTGAAAGGCCTGTCGATCCTGCTTCCCGAGGCCAAGGCCGCCGGCGTCACTCTGGCGCTAGAGCCGTTGCACCCGATGATCGCCGCCAGCCGTTCGGTCCTGACAACGCTGAAACAGGCAAATGATTGGTGCGATCAGCTTGGCGACGGACCGGAACTGGGGATCGCGGTAGACGTCTATCACCTCTGGTGGGACCCAGAGCTGGAAAAGGAGATCGCCCGAGCTGGAAAGCGAATCGCCGCCTTCCACATCAATGACTGGTTAGCCAACACCCAGGACCTCAGGTTGGACCGCGGTATGATGGGCGATGGCGTGATCGATATCCCGAAAATCCGACGTTGGGTCGAGGCGGCTGGCTATACCGGCCACCGCGAAGTGGAGATTTTTTCGGAGCGCAATTGGTGGCAAAAAACTGGAGAAGAGGTAGTTCGGGTGATCACCGAACGCTACCAGACGGCGGTTTAATTTCTCGCGATAGCTCTCTCCAGCTCCAACAGCGCCGTGCTGATGTGATAGGTGCTGCTTGACGGCATGCTCTGGTCGGCAGGCGTCCAATCGGCGTTAAAACGTTCGATCCAGCGGCCATCCGGCTGCAAATAGCGCTCGAGCAACAGCGCCGTCGCTTGCTCAAGCGTGACCCCGGTTACCCTCCCCGTCGCCGGCCTGGCAGCACGCTCGGGAAACACCGCCAAGGCCTTGATCAGCTCCAAAAGTGGCCAAATCCGCTTGGTCGACACAATCGGTGCGCCGCTCCGCCGATCTACTTCATCGAAAACACCGCCGGCAGAACCATCCCAGCCCAACGCCAATCCGTTGTCCAAAATCGCCGGCCCAAGGTCGCGGTAGCGTCCATCGCCTAGGGTTCGAGCCGCCCAGTCCAATAACCAGGCCCATTCGTAATGATGCCCCGGCTCAAGGCGATGCCCGTCCTCTTTATGAGGATGAAAACCGGCGTCCAAATGCTCCAACACAACGCTACCGACTTTATCAAGGAAATGATCCTCGAACAGCGCCAACAGATTGCGGGCGCAATCAGCATGGGCCGCGCTATTGCTCCCGTTCGCCAGCGATAGCGCCGCCTCAAGAAGGTGCATATGCGGATTCTGACTGCGCCGTTCCCCCGACAGGTCACTAAATTTACGGCTCATCCGGTCGCTATACGAGCCATCGGCGCGGAGAAAGCGCTGCTGCAAAACCTCAAAGCTGCTATCAATCCACACCGCCGCCACCTGGCGACCGAGCGTATGGTGATAGGCGGCAAGACCGAACAGCGCAAAGGCGTGGGCGTAAAGATCCTTATCCAGACCTTGCGGCGCCCCTTCCAGGTCGACCTTCTCGATCCACCCAGCCTCTTGATGATCCCAGAACCGCTCGGTCAAATAACTGTATATCCGGTCGGCGTGGGCGATCAACGCCGGCGCCCCAGTTTTGCCGCCCCAGGTGGCGAAGACATAAAGCTGGCGCGCGTGCACCATCATCCGGCGATAGGGCGGCGCTTCGGCGCCGCTTCCATCCGCCAGCAACCGCTCGACCAAGCCGCCACGGCGATGATCCCAGCCGTGCTCGATCAGCAGCGGCAACGTTCCGTCTAGAAACCTCTGGCGAAAACCCGCAACCTGGTCAGAAAGGTTTTTGTCTCGCACCGCCGTCCAATCTTCTCGACACCGCATCTATTTTCCGGGACGTTACGGCAGTCCTTGCGCCGTCGCAATGTACCGCGCAAATTTCCAAGAAAAGCCGGTTTGCCAACGACCAGGAGATCCTTGAGATGTCGAAAACCAAAATCGCACTGGCAGGCCTGGGCGTGATCGGTAGGAAACACGCGCTAGCGATTTCCAAAAGCATGACCTGTGAGTTGACCGCCGTCGTCGACGCCAATCCGGCGACCGGCGCTTTGGCTAAGCAATACGGCGTGGCCTTTCATTCCAGTCTGGAAGAGCTGTTCGACAACACTAAGGTCGACGGCGTCCTGCTAGCAACGCCGAACGCCATGCACGCCTCCCAGGGCATCGCCTGCGCCGAGCGCGGCCTGCATATCTTGGTCGAAAAGCCCTTCGCTACGACGATCGGGGAGGCCCGCGCGCTGGTCGAAGCCGGCAGAAAGAATAATGTTCGCATCCTCGCCGGCCAATACCGCCGCTTTAACACCCAAGTCGAGACGGCTCGCGAGATCGTCCGTTCCGGCGCCATCGGCAAGCTGGTCGGGGTATCGGCAATCTGGGCGATGAAGAAGCATGATGAATATTACGATGTCTCCTGGCGCACCGAGCCAGGCGGCGGGCCGATCCTGACCAACCTGATCCACGACGTCGACTGTTTGCGCTGGATCTGCGGCGAGATCACCTCGGTTTCGGCCCAGATCTCTAACGCCACCAGGGGTCACGCGGTCGAGGATACTGCCGCTATCTCACTTAGTTTTGAAGGCGGGGCGCTGGGCACAGTCTTGCTTTCCGATGTTGCGCCCAGCCCTTGGGCTTTCGAAGCCTCAACCACCGAAAACACTGATTTCTTCCACATGGACGACTGCTGCTATCGCTTCATGGGCACCAAGGGCGCCTTTGATTTTCCCTTGATGCGAATCTGGACCTATCCGGAGAATGTGCCGCAGCGCTGGGACTACCCGATGGCGAAAAGCCACAGGCCGACCGGACCAGGCAAACCTCTCGACGCCCAGATCGAGCATTTCGGGAGGGTCATCCGCGGCGAGGAAGAGCCGCGCACCAGCGGTGCCGATGGGGCCCGTACCCTGGCCGTAACCCTGGCCGTCACCGAGGCGGCGAAAACCTGCGCGCTGGTAATGCCGGCGACGATCCAAGGCTGACCGGGATGATCGAAGCCTTGGAATACTGCTCGGTGTATAAAGAAGGCTAGGTCACCACGGTGACCATCAAACGGGCCGAGGTGATGAACGCGTTACATCGGCCGGCGCATGAGGAACTCACCCGGGTTTTCGACGCCTTCGCAATCGACGCCGATGCCTGGGTAGCGGTCATCACCGGCGCTGAAGAGCGGGCGTTCTGCGCTGGCTCAGGCCTGAAATACATGGCCGAGACCGGCGATGGTTTAATCCCGGAAAAAGGCTTCGCCGGGCTAACAAACCGACAGGATTTGGCCAAGCCCGTGATCGCCAAGGTTAACGGCGTGGCCGTCGGTGAGGGTTTTGAAACGGTGCTAGCCTGCGACCTGGCCATCGCCGCCAATCATGCCTGCTTTGGTTTTCCCGAGCCCAAGGTCGGTCTCGCGGCAATCGGTGGCGGAGGCCTGCACCGGCTGGCGCAGCAGATACCGCTAAAGAACACCATGCATCTGCTTTTGACTGGGCACATTTTCATAGCTGAGGAGGCCTTGGCGCTCGGCTTGGTAAACCAGGTGGTCCCACCGGAAGACCTGACCGCCGCGACCAACCACCTAATCGCCTCGATCCTCTCAGGCGCCCCGCTCGCAGTGCGGGCGACCAAGCAGGCAGCCATGGATGGGTTGAACCTGTCTCTGCCCGAGGCCGTGGCGATACGCCATCCGGCCATCGAAACCATGGAATCCAGTGCTGATGCCACCGAAGGCCTGCTAGCCTTCGCCGAAAAGCGCGCCCCGGCCTGGAGTGGGACTTGAACAAGCGATGAACGAAAATTCATTCGATTTACGGGGCAAGGTCGCCCTGGTGACCGGCGGGAATGGCGGTATTGGGCTTGGAATGGCTGAAGCTATGGCCCGGGCTGGGGCTGATATTTGTATCTGGGGCACCAATGCGGCGAAAAACGCGGCGGCGCTTAAAACCCTGTCCAGGCATGGTGTAAAGACTATGGCCCTTCAATGCGGCGTCTCCAGCAAAGCAGACGTCGACGCGAGCTTCGCCGAGACTTTGCAGTCCTTGGGCCGGGTCGACGGCGTGTTCGCCAATGCCGGGATGTCCGGAAGCGAGAACTCGTTTCTCGAAATTACCGAGGAAAAGTGGCGCTGCATGCTCGGTGTTAACCTCGACGGCGTGTTCTCACCTATCAAGCAGCGCTGCGTCATATGCTAGAGCGAGTGGAAAACGGTGACTCCGGCGGGCGGTTAATCGCCACGTCTTCCATGGCCTCGATTTCTGGCGCCGCCCGTAACGAACATTACGCCGCGACCAAGGGTGGTCTCAACGCGATGAGCTATGCCCTAGCGGTGGAATTCGGACGCTATGGGATTACCTCGAACATCATCCAGCCCGGCTGGATCGCCACCGACATGACTGAGGGATTGATGGCGAACGAGAAATTCGCCGCGAATGCAGGCAAGCGCATTCCACTCAGACACTGGGGCCACCCCAGCGATTTCGGCGGCCTCGCGGTCTATCTGCTCAGCGACGCTTCGGCCTATCATACCGGTCAGGATTTCCTAATTGACGGTGGTTATTGGCGGTTTTGAGGACGGGAGGCGAGCACGGATGAATGAAGTATTCATGCCCTATCAGCAAATCAAATACCAGGTCGAGAACCGCATCGCGACGATCACCTTAAACCGGCCGGAAAAGCTGAATGCTTTCACCGCTACTATGCGCGAGGAGTTGATCCGCGCCTTTAGCCGGGCTAACGAAGACGATGAGATACGGGTAATTATCGTCACCGGGGCCGGGCGGGCATTCTGCGCTGGGGCCGATTTGTCGAAGGGCGGTGACACTTTTCACTTTGACGACTCGTTCCGCGATGGCGGTGGGCAGGTGTCGCTAAGGATTTTTGAGAGCAAGAAACCGGTCATCGGCGCGATCAATGGAGCCGGCGTTGGGATCGGCGTTACCATGACACTCCCAATGGATATCCGCATCGCCTCGACGAACGCGCGTTTCGGCTTCGTATTCAGCCGCCGCGGCGTGGTGCCGGAGGCCTGCTCCAGTTGGTTCCTACCCCGCATCGCCGGCATTGCTCAAGCCCTTGAATGGGTTTTCTCGGGCCGGGTCTTCGATGCAGCCGAGGCGCTGGCCGGCGGCCTAGTCAAGGAGGTCGTGCCGCCAGAAAGCTTGTTGGATCGGGCCCGCGAAATTGCCCAAGAAATCGCCGATAACACCTCAGCGGTGTCGGTGGCGCTATCCCGGCAGATGATGTGGCGGATGCTCGGCGCCGACCACCCGATGGAGGCCCACAAAGTCGACCCTCGCGGCATCGCCCAAATGGGCCGGGCCAGCGATGTCCGAGAGGGTGTGGAATCCTTTTTGGAAAAGCGCCCACCAAACTTCTCGTTGAAACCAAGCACCGACATGCCTGCCTTCTATCCATGGTGGCCGGAGCGGGAGTACGAATAATGGAACTCGACGGACAGGTGGCGATCGTCACCGGGGCGGCGCGCGGGATCGGCTTTGCCATCTCCCAACGGCTTAAAGAGCTTGGCGCGCGGGTCGCCTGTTGGGATATCGCGCCGCCGGCCAAGGAGAACGGCTCGGTGTTCGCTCATGCCGAGATTGTCAACGTTACCAACCTCGCCTCGGTCGAGGCCGGCCTGGAGCGCACCCTCGCCACTCTCGGTCAAGCCGATATCTTGGTCAACAACGCCGGCGTGCTAACCAACGCGGTAGCCCCGGCGATGGCCGAAACCGAACTGTTGGTGGAGATGACCGAGGATTATATCGCCGACGTCAAATCACGGATGCCGATGGGCCGCCTCGCTAACGTCACCGAAATTGCGGACACCGTCGCCTGGATCGCCAGCCCGCGATGCTCGTTTACTTCCGGACAAGTTTTTGATGTTACCGGCGGACGGGCAACGTATTAAAGCCGTTGGCAAGATTGGCGATGGGGAGCCTCATCCCTCGAACGACAGGACCCACACCTGAGGACGTTCACCGCAACTGACGGCCAAGGAATAGGAGCAACATGCCGCCATTTATCTTTATGTTCCGCCATTCGCGCCGCCAAGGGGCCTCAGGCGTGGACCCTACCGTTCACCAAGGCGACGGACGTATTTAAAAAAAACGTGATACTCAGCGCCTACAATAACATCACCCCGGCGCAGGATGGGACCTACTCCTCCGGCATTGGTAGTCGCACGGGTACGCCGCCTATTTTCCACACCCCTATTGGAGCTGCGATGGAAGCATGTTCCTCCTCCGTCTCCCCAAGTGAAAACGGGGTAGGGAGACACTTTAAGTATCCAGACGTTTGCGCCTTCCGCTCTTACTTTACCGCCCCCGCCGCGGCCATCAATTCGTCGAGCGTAGTAAATGTCTTGCCCCCGTTTCTCTTGATCAATGCTGCCGCCTGAGCGATCCGGCGCGAGGTGGCCTCGACCATCATCGGTTCGACACCTACGGCGCGCAGGGTCTTCGAAACCTCTTGCATTTCCGAGGCACGAAGCACAGCGTGTTCGGAGACTAGCGACCTCGCCCCGGTGCCCGCGCCACCCAATCAACCCCCAGATAATTATCGGCCATTGAGGCCAGTGCGGCCTCGGTCACGCCGTATTGACGGGCCCCATCAATAAATTTGAGCAGCAAAGCACCGACGCCTTTCATCATGACGCTGCGCATCATCTTTAGAGCAGAGGTAGCACCGATCTTCTCGCCAGTAACCTCGCACAGACAACCAAGCGGGCTCAGCAGACTAACCGTCTCCTCCGCATCTGGTCCCAATAGGTTCATCGGGACCTTGTGACGCCGGCCAGGTACGCCGGACATCACGGCGCTGTCGACCATCTTAACTCCCGTTCCATCCAGGGCGGCTGCGACCTGCTGCTTCATCTGCGGTGAAGAGGAATTGCAATCGGCATAAATTTGCCCGGCCCGCATGACTTTCGCCGACGCTTTGGCCACCCTGACCGAAGCCGTGGCTACAACGAAGGAAAACACCAGGTCCGGCACCGTCGATGCTAGCATCGATGGTGCCGACAGCCGTAACGTCCAGCTCCGCGACCTTGGCTTGCAGCGCCGGCTCTAACGGGAAGCGATGTCGTAAGCGGTAATCCTCAGAGCCGGGTTGGCTTCGCGAAGTTTGGCGGAAAAATTCGAACCAGCCTCGCCGAAGCCGATAAACCCAACATGCTTGATCACCACGGCCACTACTAAAACCGGCCCCGATCAACGCTGACACAGAGCAGGTTCGGGCCGGCGCGGTTCGCGAGCGCCGCCTCCAACGCTGGAACCAGCTCATCGTGACTGGAAACCCGGGTCGACGGCACCCCAAGGGATGTCGCCAGGCCGACGAAATCAACCGCCGGTTCCTTGAAATCCATGCCAATGAAATTGTCGTTGCCATGGAAGGCGTACAACCGTTCCTTAATGATCCGATAGCCGCCATTGTCACAGATGACATAGGTGATCGGCAGTTTCTGGTTCGCCGCCGTCCACAGTGCCTGGATCGAGTACATCGAGCTGCCGTCACCGATGATCGCGATCACCGGACGGTCTGGATAGGCCGCCTGAACTCCGCAGGCTGCCGGCACGCCCCAGCCGATGCCGCCACTGGCCATGCCAAACAATGAAGTCGGATCCCGATATGGGAGCAACGCATTCAGCGCTCGGGTGCTGACGATACCCTCATCGACGATGATGGTGTCCCTGGGCATGGTGTCGATGACCTTCATCACCATCCACGAAGGATCGATCACCGCCCCGCCGTCGTCGGCCGTCAACTTGGCGACTAGGGCGGCCCGCTTGGCACTCCAGTTCATTGCCACCAGACCATCGATGGAGGCCTTGGCTTTTGCCGCCTGAGCAGCGCCTCCCTTGCTGGCGATCACCGGGTTCAGCGCTTTCAAGGTTTCCTTGATATCGGCGCGCACGGCGATCTCGGTCGGGAAGTTCTTACCCATCTCCCAATCGCGCTGACCTATTTGGATGATCGCCATCCCCTCCGGCAGTGGCTCGACCGGGGCCCAGACGGACATCCTGAGAACATCGGCACCCAACACGATTAGCAAATCATACGGCATCAGGGTGTCCCGCACCTGCTGCTGATCCCGGGTGAGAGAGCCAATATAGGCCGGGTGTTCGGACGGGAAATGTGCCCCATACTGCACTGTCTGTTGGTATACTGGACAGCCGACTAGGCTGGCGAAGGCCGCCGCCTCATCAAAAGCGCTGTCTGTGGCAAGCTCATGACCAGCAACGATTACCGGGTTCTTCGCGCTGAGAATCCGCTCGGCGAGACGCTCCAACGTAGCGTCGACCGGCCGCACCTTGGTATCGACCCGAGTGCGCGATCCCAACTCGATCGCCCCCTCCTCGTTAAGAATATCACCTGGCAGCGAGATGAATACCGGTCCCATCGGTGGCGTCATCGCGATCTTGGCAGCGCGCCGGACGATCCTCGGCAGATCCTGCAGACGGGTTACCTCAACCGCCCATTTCACCAGCGGTTCAGCGATCGGCACCAGCGGATCATAGAGCAGCGGCTCGGTCAGTCCATGACCCAGCTCCTGCTGGCCAGCGGTAATTATCACCGGCGTGTTGGCGAATTTCGCAGCGTAGATCGCCCCCATGGCGTTGCCCAACCCCGGCGCCACATGAACGTTACAGGCCGACAGCTTTCCGGAGGCGCGGGAATAGCCCTCGGCCATGTAGACCACCAGAGATTCCTGCATGCTCATCATGTAGTTCATGTCAGGATGCTCGGTGAGTGCGTCCATTATAGGCAGCTCAGTGGTGCCGGGATTGCCGAACATGTGGGTGATCCCCTCGTCCTTCAGTAGGGCGATGAAGGCGGATCGGCCGGTAATGGTGTTAACACTCATCGAAGACTCCAATTGTCGGCAACTCGGAAGCGGCGATGATAGTGGATCGTGAGTTTGCTGGCATAGCCCCGAGCCACAGTGGATCAAGGCATCGGAAATGCGATGGCCGCTAGCGCGAGGCCTCAACTCGGATACCCCAGGTCACTGGTTCAGATAGTGTCTAATATGCGTTATTTTAGCCTAATAATCAGTAAGTTGGGTCGATTGAAGGACGAGTATAATGCGGAACCCCGAGGGTGAAGCCGATACCTTGTTGTTCCGCCTCCAATTCGACCACCGCCTAAAGCCCAGGTTTCTTGGCGCGTGGATCACTTCCGACGCCAGATTGCTTGCCTATCACGAACTCGGTGACGTCCTTGGACTAGCCACACTCATAGGTTCTCAGCGCAGGTGAAATATGGCGCCGGCATGATGATCAGAGCATCAATCGACGGTGAAGTCGACGACATCAGTGGGCCCAGAATATGGTGAAAGTTGCCACCTAGCCGCACGAGGCCGTCTCCTCCGAGATAAATCGTATTCTTCACGCTCTTCTTCTCGAAATACCAAAAATGCCGCTCCCGCCCCTATTTCAGGTGGTCCACCTTCTCAAGGTTAAAACCCGGCCTGAAGCTGTCCGCCCCCACCCATTTTCTGGCGATATGACGCTGTGCCGTGACTGCCATCAGAAATCGTAGTTGAACTCCATCTTGCCAAAATCCTTTTCCCAGCGCCCGACGAACTCGAAATCTTCGTTCAATTGCAGAAACCCTCCGAGCACCTCTCTCTTGGCGTCACCAAGCATGGCAATGATCATATCCAAGCCCAAGCATTGCACCGTATGCCGCCCTGAAATTTTAGTCTTTTTCTTGATTTAGTTGACACTAATGAACTGCTACAGGCCTGGGTTGCGCGGGTCGGCAACGCAGTCGACGGTGTGCAGATTGGAACTACGAATCGCCGGCACGATCGAATAACCCCGCTCTTTCGAGGCGTCTCCATGCCAGGGCGAGCAAGCGTTCCAGCCCATGTGGTGCAAGTCGTACCGATCCCCAACCTTTCCAGACAACTGATCACCTGGCGGCGGGTTGGGCTGTCCAAGTCAGGGTCGATTGTTGCGCGATAGTTCAGCTTCTAAATGCCCGTGCCAATATAAAGCGCAACAGTCTAAAGAAATTTTTTGTCCGGGTTACGCATCTCTCTGCAAGCGATGCGGAACCCAGACCACAGCATGTTATTTGGACGGTGTTACAGTATATTTAGGTTCCTCTGGCCTGGTCATTTTTCAAGCCGGTTCTTAACCCGAAATACGTTCGGCGATCGAGAGAATCCGATGCATGTCGCGAAGGACCGGCTTCTCGATCAATTTTCCGTCGACCACCACCAAACCGGTATCCGCGTCCGCGAAGGCCTGAATAATGCGGCGGGCATGGGCAATTGTATCCCCGTCTGGCGTGAACACCTCGTTAAGGATGCTTATTTGCTTGGGGTGGATTGACCCCTTGCCGCTGAACCCAAGATCGCGGACTAGTTCCGCCTCGACGCGCATGCCTTCCGGGTCTTCCAGATCGAGATAGGGGACATCGATCACGTCAAGGCCGACGCCCGCCGCCGCGTGAACAATTCGGGAGCGCGCGTATAGCAGCGGCCCCCAGGCATTTTTGCATCGCAGCTCCGCCGCCATGTCAACCCCACCGAAGAACAGAGCATCAATTCTCGGACTAGATCTGGCGATATCGTAAACAGCTTCAAGAGCGGCATTGGTCTCGATGATTACATGCAAACGGGTGTCATGCCCGCGCTCGGTTAAAAGGTTATCGAGCCAGACGACCTCGTCCGGTGTTTTGACCTTAGGTAACATCAACCCCGGTGGCGGAGTGTCCGTCGCCAGGATAGCCTGCACATCCGCGAGGCCGAACGCTTCCCTTAGACAGTTGATCCGGACGATCCTCTCAACGCCATCATCGGCTTGTGGCTCAGCGAACAGCGCCAGGGCTTTTGCCCGGGCTTCATCCTTGTCCTTGGGCGCAATCCCGTCTTCAAGCTCAACACAGACGATATCCGCGCCCGAGAACAGGGCCTTGGGAAACATGGCAGGGTTAAGTCCAGGTGAAAAAATAAAGCTACGGCGAGGTCGTATGATGCGTTTTTGTGTCATTCACAATCCTTTGGGCGATCCCTGTGGGGAATTTTTCGAACTTGGTTTTCGGTCGCGCCTAACAAATTTTTGGAAATTCTACACCAACCCTATTTTCCAAGGTCAATGCCAATTCCGTCAAGTCCACGTCGCGTCTAATTTCGGCGATACGTTGCATAAACAAGGTGCGAATATTGTTCCCCAGCCACATCGGTGTTCGGTACATCATCACCTCGCGCCGCCAAGCTCAAGATCCTTTTCGATGGAACACATGCCCGCCATAATCGAGCCCCCTGGTCAATACGTGATTCGAGATCTTGGGCTCCGTCGGGCTTTTGCGACCAAAGGAGGTATTAATCACATCCAACATCTGTTCCAGGTCAAGCCCGGCCTTGGCGCCTAATGTCATCGCCTCCAACGCCACCGAGAGATTGCGAAGGAAATGATGTTGTTGACCAGCTTCAAAAACCGCTGGTGGAAAACAGCGATCATGCTCCGGGTGGCTTTCACACTATTCAGGTCCCGTTTTGGCCTGACCGGGTTACCCAGGAACACACAGAGCGGCGGGCACATCCCTTCTAGTCATCGTCTCGGGCCGCAATTACGATCACCAGTATGTCAGCGACATTACCAGTTGGATCATTCCATTGGTTGGCGAGCCCGGCGACAGAGCCCCTCGACTGGCCAGGATCGGCCTCGGGGTGATCAACGGAAGCGACATGCGTTATTCAACGCCCCCAGCCTGACACCAAGTTCGAGGCGCTCTCTAGAGCCTATGATTTTTACGCCGATGGAAATTCCGTGGTAACCTCCGCCGTCAAGGTCCCGAACGATCGGATGATGAAAGAGATCTTCTATATCCCGGCGCTGCTGTTGTTGGGGCTGGTGATCATGCTGCAGTGTCGAGGCCAGACCCAACCGGCGTCCTGAACCGCCAGACACAACTCGGGAAAGTGGTCCTCATGATCAAGCGAATTAGCCTGCTACAACGTAAGGCCGGAATGTCAGTCGAGGCGTTCAACCAACATTGGTTCGATATTCACGGCCCTCTGGCGCTGTCTGTCCCTGGCGTGCAGCGGTATATTCAAAATCACATCCACTCCAGCAACTCGCGCGCCGACATCCCGGATATCAATATCAAGATCGATGGCATCGCGGAACTCTGGTGGGATGACGAGGCGTCGATGAAGGTCTCCACCGCGACGCCGCAGGCCAAGGCCCTTTTCGCCGACGGCGCCTTGTTTATTGGTAAGATCAAGACCTATGTGATCGAGGAAAAAGCCATCATCGGCGAGGTTTAGCCCACGACTCGCGTCGTCCATTAGCGTTCGCTAAAATCTCCCCAATCACCCCGGGGACGGCACCCTGACGTCCGATAAATCTCACCCGTAGTTCTGGCGAACGGCAGGGTTACGGGTGAGCATGATCGGCGCGAAGGGTGGGCAAACAAAAAAGCAATATGTCGCCATTATCCGCCATCTGCATCAACAATGGGCCTCAAGATTCGACCCTGCCGTTCGCCCGGGACGACGGATTTAATTTTTAAAAAGAAAGTGATACCCGACGCGGCGAGATGACAATGCGGGAACGGTTAATATCGCGCCATCACTTGGCGGGCGAAATCCCCAAGGTTTTGCCGCGCCGTCGCCATTGCCGGGAGCAAGGCTATTTCCTTTAGACCCATGGCCTCGCGCTCGCGCAGCATCTCGATGATCTCGTCCGGCTCTGCGACCAGACCGCCGGTCGAGCGGATCAGGTTCTCAGTCACGAAGCGGCGCTCCTCAGGCACTGTCCAGGCGCAATGACCGAGATGGATTTTCTGGTAACGCTTCTGCAAAGGCAAATCCATATTCTCAGTATAATCGAGATATTCTTCCCAAATCCCCTGACAGCGCCGGGCGATGGTGCTGGTATCGCCATTCATCTGGTACAGCTCCCACCAGTAATGCAGGGTGGCGAGCGCCATCGAGCCAATCTCGTCTATCACCCGGTCTGAGGTCATGCTCTCACCCGGCTTCAGCACACAGGCATAGGTCAGCGCGGTGGTATGGAACGGATCCGGCAAGCGCCGTTTGACCGCATCAGCACCTTCCTGGATCTTCGCCAGGCTATGCTGCAACAGCGCCTTGGATTGATTGTGTGAGCATACCCGACCGTCGCCATAGGCCCCGACCGCCTTCAAGGCCAGCGGACCATCGGCGGCGACAAGGATCGGCACCGGGTTTTCCAAGCCGATAAAGCCATCATCAGGATGCAGAAAGCGAATGTCCCGAGTCTCGCCATCGACGGTGAAATCAATCTCTTCGCCGTGCAGTAGTGCCCGCACTACCCGCAGATACTCACGGAACTCGCCGGCCTTCATCGGGTCCATGCCCATCACCCGCATCGCCGTGTGACCCGTGCCAAGCGCCAGGAACGTGCGGCCGGGCGCCAGTTGATTGATCGTAGCGATCGAATGGGCGGTGACCGGGGCCAGCCGGGTTGGTGCTATCGCCACCCCGGTCCCAAGCCGGATCCGCGAGGTGTTCGCCGCCGCCAGGGCCAGGACGGCGTAGGTATCAGAATAAATCATCTGCGAGTCGGGGGCCCAGGCGCTATCGTAGCCCATCGCCTCGAGTTCCTGATACAGCTGCCAGTCTGATATTCGCGGGACAACCATGGCACCAAATTTCATGATATATTCTCCTGCGCGGTTGCAAACTGCTGTTTTGCCTCTTCACGAAGATCGGCCTTGCGGATCTTGCCAGAGGCAGTCATCGGGAACCCATCCACGAAGATCACATGTCGAGGAATTTTAAAACTTGCGACTTGGCCATGGCAGAAATTGACTACATCCTCGGCCTCAAGCCGAACACCTGGCGCCCGCTCGACAAAGGCAACGGGCACCTCGCTCATCTGTTCGTCGGCTAGGCCGACCACCGCGACCTGATGCACCGCCGGATGCTCCAATAGCAAACCTTCGGTCTCCATTGGATCAACATTCTCGCCGCCGACCTTGAGCATGTCTTTGTGACGCCCCAGCAAACGGATGTAGCCATCGGCAAGCCAGATCACCGTATCACCGGTTTTAAACCAACCGTCGGTGGTATAGCTGTCGGCGGTTTCGACCGGCTTCTTGTAATAGCCGAGCATCATGCTGTAACCGCGGACCTGCAGCTCCCCCGGCACCCCGACCGCTTGATCGGCATTAGTTTCAGGATCGACGACGCGAACCTCATATCCGAACGCCGGAAAACCCGAGGACTCGCAGCGATGCGTCTCGTCATCATCGATCGCGCTAAGCGCAACCCCGATCCAGGTCTCGGTCATGCCAAAGCCGGAGAGATTCCTTAATGGGGCCAACGCCTTGGCGCCGCGTCTTATAACCGTCGTGGCACTCAACATGCCGGCAGCGAATATACCAGTGCGCAAGCTAGACAGGTCGCGTGGCCGGGCTTCCTGTGCCTCGGCCAGCCCCTTCATATGGGCCTCGAACCCGTGCGCGATGCTTACCCCTTCACGGGCAACCAAATCCAAGCTTTCATCCGGGTCGAATGTCCGGGTCAACACTTGCTTGGCGCCGGAAACCAGCGAGACCAACGCACCCTCAGAATACCCGAAGGTGTGGAAAAGCGGCAAATAATTCAGGATCACGTCATTGCGATTGATCGCCATCCGCCAGGCCCGCTCCTCAACATTGCGGATCAGCTTGTGGCTGTGCACGACGCCCTTGGGAAACCCGGTGGTCCCAGAGGTGTACATGATGATGACCGGAGCATCCGGGTCGACAGCGGCGGATCGCTGATTCAGCGCACCATCCGATATTTCCGCACCAAGGGCCGCGAGGTTGCGCCAGTTCACCGTACCCGCCGGTTCTGCCTCGCCCAGCACGATGACCTGCCTAAACGTTGGAAAATTCTCGTCCTCGAGCTGGCTCCCGCCCGCCGGCAGCGCCACCGCCTGGCCGACCATCCCGGCATAATCGATCGGCCCAGAGACATCATGGGTGATCAACACCGCACTATCCGATTGGCGCAGCACATAGGCCAGATCACGGTCGCGAAACCGGGTATTGACCGGCACCAGAACCGCCCCAATCTTATGGACCGCAAAGGCGATGAAGATCCATTCCGGCTGGTTGTTCAGCCAGAGCGCGACGTGGTCACCAACCCCGACCCCAGCCGCGATCAACCGTTTCGCCGCATCATCTATCCCGGCAGCGACTTCAACGAAATTAAAGCGTTGATCATCATAGACCAATGCCTCCGCCGCGCCAAAGCGTTGCGCCGCCTCGTCGGCAAGATCACCGAACCTGCGTTTAGGGTACCATTCTCTCATTGAACCGCCCCTGCCCCATTCGGCGCGAACGCTACCACAGAGGGCTCCACCGAAAAAAGCACCCTCACGTCCCGAAGGCACGGGTAAGACTTCCTGATATGCGCTTGACGTTCCTCGGTGTTGATCGATACGGAACGATCGAAGGCGGTGACCCTGTTGATATAGGTGCGCTGCTTACCGGCGCCCATGGCGAGGCCCGCCTCCGCCGTCATCCCGCCCTGCTTTCAACACAGCTCGATCGGGTGTTGCGGGACATACAGTCTCTCTCCCCGTCATCCCGCCGAAGGGTGGGCACCATTCCGCCGGCAGTTTGGCAAGACGGCTTAATCAAATTGTCGCTTGGACACCGTGATCGACCCGGCAATGACACCGAAAATCTGACGGAATCGTTCCTGCCCTTCGGGGGGGATGACGGCTTCTAGAAACAGCTCAAATCCCTTGTCTTTTTCACCCCGCTTCAATCGCCCAGCACCACACCCTCCCGTCTTGGGTCCGCGCCGCCGACCAACTTGCCGTCCGGCCCAATCTGGATCGCATGAAGGCCGCTGTTGAGGTCACGCACCTGGACCTCATGGCCAAGCATAGTCAGCGGGCCGGCAAGGTCGGCGGCATCGGTGCCGGCTTCAAGATCGGTCGCGCCATTACGGTTCACCACATGACCGATATTGATCGCGGCCTGGGGGTCCATCCCCCAGTCGAGAATCCCGATCACCGCCTGGGCGACATAAGCGATGATCCGGGACCCACCGGGTGAGCCAATCAGCAGCACCGGCTTGCCGTCCCGCAGCACAATCGTTGGCGCCATAGAGCTACGGGGTCGCTTGCCCCCCTCGACACGATTGGCGACGGAGCGGCCATTAACGGCGGGGCGGAACGAGAAATCGGTCAACTCGTTGTTCAACAAAAACCCACGCACCATGACCCGGCTACCAAACCCGGTCTCGATCGTCGTGGTCATCGAGACGGCGTTACCCTCGCCGTCGAAAATGACGAAATGGCTAGTCCCCGGCCGTTCCACTTCCGTGTCCGGCGCCTGAAGCGATGCGTCCCACCACGGCGGATTGCCGGCCTCGGCCTTTTCCATCGCCGCACCGCGCCGAATATGCTGCGCCCGAATGGTAAGATAATTCTGATCAAGCAATCCCTTGGTCGGCATTCGCACGAAGTCGCTATCGGCCATGTAAAGCGCCCGGTCGGCATAGGCCAGTTTGGATGCCTCGGCGAACAGATGCGCGGCTTCCGGCGAGGGGCCGATACCCGCCAGATCAAAATGCTCAAGCATGCCAAGAATTTGCCCAATAGTAAGCGCGCCGGAGCTTGGCGGCCCCATGCCGCAAACATCATGGCCGCGATAGGCCGCACAAACCGGTTCGCGCTGTTTCGCCTTATAGGTGCGAAGATCCTCCAAGGTCATCACACCGGGATTGTCGGGAGTGGCGCTGATCGCGGCGACGATGGCCTCGGCAATCGACCCTTGGTGCAGGGCGTCGGCGCCGTCCCTAGCGAGGATCCGGAACGTCTCGGCCAAGGCCGGGTTGGTCAGGATGGCGCCCTCGGGTTTCGGCGTCCCGTCGGCATTGAAGAAATACGCCGCCGCCTCTGGAAATGCCGCCAATCCCTTGTTTGCCGCCCAGCCAATCGATGCGGCCAGACGAGGTGAAATAGCAAAGCCTTTCTCGGCATGCGCTATCGCCGGATCGAACAAGCGTCCCCAAGGCTCGCGGCCATATCGTTGATGCGCCATTTCCAACATCCGCAAAGTGCCCGGCACCCCGACCGATCGACCGCCAGCCATCGCTTTCCAGAAGGATTTCGGCGTCCCATCCGGTTGCAAAAAATAGCCCGGCCCTGCCGCCGCCGGGGAGACCTCGCGCCCGTCGAAAGATGTCAGCCGACCGGCTTTGGCATCCCAATACACCATGAAGGCGCCGCCACCGATGCCCGAGGATTGCGGCTCCACCACATTCAGCACCATCTGCACCGCCACCGCCGCATCAATCGCACTACCGCCCCGGCGTAGCACATCGTAACCAGCCATGGCTGCCAGCGGATGCGCCGCCGCCACCATGAATTCTTTAGCTAAAACAGGGAGATGTTCGATGCGGCCGGTCGCCGGTTCCGGCTGAAGCGAACCCGCCCGGGGTTGGGGCTCGGCACTGGCCGAGGACGCGGTCAATCCTGGAAGCCACAAAACAGCCAGGACTAAAACGACAAAACGCATACGAACCTCCAGCACCATACAAACACTACCCCCAGAGGGGGGCCGAGGCGCCTGGCTGCCCCTACTTCACCGCCGCCCGACCCTCGACACGCTCAAGCCTTGCCGCGCTGAATTTTAGCTCGGGGATCTTGCCGATCGGGTCCAACGCCGGGTTGGTCAGCATATTGGCCGGGGCCTCGACATAGCAGAACGGGATGAACACCACCCCGTCCGGAACGTCACCGTCGCTGCGGGCAGCGATCTCAATCTCGCCGCGCCGGGTCGTCACTTTAACCATGTCGCCGGGCTTAATACCGGCCCTGGAGAGGTCATTCGGTGAGATATGCGCATAGGGTACCGGCTCGATCGTATCGAGGACACTGGCCCGCCGGGTCATCGCGCCGGTATGCCAATGCTCCAGCAAACGCCCGGTGGTCAGGACCAGCGGGAACGCGGCATCGGGCACCTCGTCTGGCGGCAGAATATCGCAAGGCACCAGCTTGCCGCGACCACTGGCGGTCGGAAAACCATCGGCAAAGATCACCGTCTGCCCCTCCGAGGTCTCATCGGCGCAGGGATAGGTCACCGCCCCCTCGCGCTGCAACCGGTCCCAAGTAATTCCGGTAAGCGAGGGCATCATCTGGCGCATCTCGGCAAAAATGTCCTCCGCGGTGCCATAGGTCCAACTCAGGCCGATCCGATTGGCAATCTCCTGGATGATCCACCAATCCTGTTTGGCCTTCCCCGGCGCCTCGATCACCTTGCGCCCCATCTGCACCCGGCGGTCGGTATTGGTGAAGGTGCCGTCCTTCTCCGGGAAGGCGGTCGCCGGTAACACCACATCGGCAAAAGCCGCGGTTTCGGTTAGAAAAATATCCTGGACGACCAGATGCTCAAGCCGGGAAAGCGCGGTCCGGGCATGGTTCTGATCAGGGTCAGACATCGCCGGATTCTCACCCATGATGTAGCAACCCCTGATCTTTCCGTCATACATGGCGTTGGTGATCTCGACCACGGTCAGGCCTTTTTCGTGGTCCAGTTCCATGCCCCAGAATTCCTCCCAGCGCTCAATCTGCAGGCCATCTCCGACAGGCTTGTAGTCGGGGTAGAACATCGGGACCAGACCAGCATCCGAGGCGCCCTGGACGTTATTTTGACCGCGCAATGGATGCAGCCCGGTACCGGCCCGGCCGACATGGCCGCAAATCAGCGCCAGCGAGATCAGACACCGGGCGTTGTCGGTGCCATGGGTATGCTGAGAGATGCCCATGCCCCAGAAGATCAGCGCCGTCTCAGCATTAGCATAGACCCTCGCCATCTGGCGGATACGATCGGCCTCGATGCCACAGATCGGCGCCATCCGCTCCGGCGTGAACTCGGCGGTCCGGGCCTTCAAATCTTCAAATCCCTCGGTATAGCCCTCAACGTATTGTTGATCGTACAGACCCTCGGCGATGATCGTGTTGATCATCCCGTTCAACATTGCCACATCGGAGCTTGGCCGGAACTGGATCATGTGGGTAGCATGACGCGAAAGCGCCTGGCCACGCGGGTCCATGACAATCAGGATCGCGCCGGCCTTGGCGGCGTTCTTGATGAAGGTCGCGGCGACGGGGTGATTAATGGTCGGGTTGGCGCCGATGACAATGATCACCTCGGCATTGACCGCCTCGGCAAAAGGCGCGGTGACGGCGCCGGACCCAATGGTCTCCATCAGCGCCGCGACCGACGACGCATGGCAAAGCCGCGTGCAATGGTCAACATTGTTAGTCCTGAAACCGGTGCGCACCAGCTTCTGCACAAGGTAGGCTTCCTCGTTAGAGCCCTTGGCCGAGCCGAAACCGGACAAGGCCTGACCGCCGTCGCGATCACGGATCTTCATTAAGCCCGACGCGGCGCGATCCAACGCCTCTTCCCAGGTCGCCTCGCGGAAATGGGTATAGGGGTTAGCTGGGTCGATCGGCAGCGAAGCATCGCGCGGTACATCGTCGCGGCGGATCAGCGGCACCGTCAGCCGCTCGGAATTGTGAATATAGTCAAAACCATAACGGCCCTTGACGCAGAGCCGGCTGCGGTTTGCCGGCCCCGCCCGACCGTCGACCGAGATGATCTTGTCTTCCTTGACGTTAAAGGTCAGCTGGCAGCCAACGCCGCAATATGGACACAAGCTATCAACGCTGCGGTCGGGCGCATTAGCAAAGACACCGGCGTCGTCCAGCGCATTTTTCGGCATCAACGCGCCGGTCGGACAGGCTTGGACGCATTCGCCGCAGCCAACGCAGGTGCTGGCCCCCATATCATCGCCAAGGTCGAAAACGATATGCGCGCCCGGGCCGCGCCCGGCCATACCGATAACGTCATTGACCTGAACCTCGCGGCAAGCCCGGACGCAAAGCCCACACTGAATGCACGCATCCATGTTGACGGCGATCGCCGGATGGCTGGGATCCGCGCTGGGACGTTGATGCACCGGGAACCGGCTTTCGCTCAGCGCCATTCCATCGGCGAAATGCCAGAGCGTGGAGCCCGGATCATGCGCCTCGGCCTTGGCCGGCTGATCGGTAACCAACAGTTCCATGACCATCCGGCGCGAAGTCTTGGCCCGTTCCGACGCCGTGCTGACCTTCATACCCTCGGCCGGCTCTCGGATGCAGGACGCGGCAAGAACTCGCTCGCCCTCGATTTCGACCATGCAGGCTCGGCAATTCCCGTCGGCGCGGTAACTATCGGCTGGTTTGTAACAAAGGTGCGGAATCTCGGTGCCAAGCCGATTGGCGACCTGCCATAGGGTCTCGCCAGGCACGGCCGAAACCTGCTGGCCATCCAGTTCAAAGCTGATCTTATCGGTCATATGCGGGTCTCCACCACCATGACGGGTTGAACGGTGTCGCTGTTGGGATCGGAGTCTCTATAAACCGCGCATCCCCAGCGACAGCCGGGGCCCACGCCTGTCGTCGGGGATGTGCAAAATTTTCGTCGCGACAACCGACAAGGGCGCCGGGATGACGGGGCCGGATGGCTTTCGCGTCACACCTCATCGGGGAAAAACTTCATCACTGAGGCCAGTGGGTTGCTGGCTGCTTGGCCGAGGCCACAGATCGAGGCGTCTCGCATCGTCGCCGACAATTCATCCAGCAGGCCGGTATCCCACTTCTCTTGCCGCATCAGCTTGACGGCTTTTTCCGTGCCTACCCGACAGGGCGAGCATTGCCCACAACTTTCATCCTCAAAAAACCGTAAAAGATTAAGCGCCGCTGCCTTCACCGAATCCTGGTCCGAGAGCACCACCACCGCGTGGCTGCCGACAAAACAGCCGTATTTTTCAAGCTCGCCGAAATCGAGCAACAGATCACCCATGCTGGCCGGCAGAATCCCGCCGGAAGCGCCGCCCGGCAGGTAGGCGTGGAAGGCATGGCCGTCGAGCATGCCGCCGCAATAATCCTCGATCAGCTCGCGCACCGTGACCCCAGCCGGCGCCACCTTGACGCCCGGGTTCTTGACCCGCCCGGACACCGAATAGCTGCGAAACCCAGAATGACCGTCCTTGCCTTGATCGTTGAACCAATCCGCCCCCTTCTCGATGATGTCGCGGACCCAGAAAAGGGTCTCGACATTGTTGACCAGGGTTGGTCGGCCGAAGAGACCTACTTGAGCGACATAGGGCGGCCGGTGACGCGGGTAACCGCGTTTACCCTCAATCGACTCGATCATCGCCGATTCCTCACCGCAGATATACGCTCCGGCGCCGCGCCGCAGATGAATCCGGGTGTGTGCGACCAGGCCCTCGGCTTCCAGCCCGGCAATTTCCAGATCCAGCAACGCGCGAATCTCGGGATACTCGTCGCGGAGATAGAAATAACAATCCTCCGCCCCAACCAACCAGGCGGCGATCAACATTCCCTCCAGGGTGCGATGCGGGTCGCGCTCCAGATAATAGCGATCCTTGAAAGTACCGGGTTCCCCCTCATCGGCATTGACCGCCAGCGCCTTGCGTCCCTCGACAGCGCGCACCAGGGACCACTTCCTTGGTGTCGGAAACCCGGCACCACCAAGACCACGCAATGCCGATTCTCCAAGACTTTCCAGAACCTCTTCGGCCGAGCGCTTGCCTGACAAGCAGGCGCGCAGCAGCCCATAACCACCGCCCGCCAGATAGTCGTCAAGGCAGACAGGGTCTATATGGCGGTGCTCAGGCTTGCCGGCCAGCGCGGCGCGGCCGGCGGCGACAGCCTTGCCCTTGTTCGCCTGCTCCACCAGGGTGTGACCGACGGCGACCACCGGCGCCTTGTCACAAGCTCCCATGCAGGGCGCCCGGACAGCGCGGATGTCGTTTCCGGTCTCGACGGCAATCTCGGCCAAGAGCTTCTCGGCGCCAAACATCTCGCAGGTCAAACTGTCACAAACCCGGATGGTGATTGCCGGCGGCGGCGTCTCGTCCTCGCGAACCACGTCGAAATGGGCGTAGAAGCTCGCAACCTCATAGACCTCGGCCATGGCCATCCGCATCTCATGTGCCAATCCCGCCAGATGAGATGCGGAAATATGGCCGAATCGATCCTGAAACAGGTGCAAATGCTCGATCAGCAGATCGGCGCGGCGCGGGCGGTTACCGAGGGTCTTACGGACCTCTTCCAAAGCTTGCGGGTCGATCTGACGACCTTTAGGAAACGGCCGACCGCCCCGACGTCCACCGCCGCTGCCGCGTTTAAACGCACGATCGCGGCTCTCCGCGGGATCTGTACGTCCGGGTCCTGAGGGCGCTGATGTGTCGGACATGGTCGAGTTCCAGTTGGATGCTAGGCTTAGACGATACTAACCAGCAGATACTAGTCCGGCTCTGCCGCATTATCGACCGTGATCAGATCGCTCCCGCCGCTATTGATCAATAGCTTTCCCATATGTCGGAATTTCCAGGCCAGACGGTTCGATCATCGCCTCATTAATAAGATGTAAACCTTAACGCTGGCAAATGGTCGTGGTTTTTTGCGTTGATCGAATTACTGGAGGTCAAGCCATGCAGCTAGACAGCAATGTTGTGGACCTTCTGCTCTCAAGGTTGCTGCGCAATCTGATGGGGCCGGTGACACCAACGACGAGCGAAATCAAATTGATTAAGGAGTTTAGTCAAGAGACCAACAACATCATCGCCAGCAAGCGCTGACCTTGGTCGGCGGCAGGCGTGGCCAAGACGGTATTGGCAACGATTTTCATGCTTGCCGATACGCTTCCGCGTTCCGGGCGTATTGAGATTGAGATTAACGCATCCACGGGATGGCTTGCCACGGTTTCCGCGATCGGCAGTGGCGCCATCATCGAAGATGCTGGCATCGCCAGCCTGCTCGGAACAGCATCCTATTTCAGTCTGACGACAAACACGGTTATTGGCGCGATGGTCCGTGAACCCGCCGCCCAATTCGCCCTGGTGCTGGAAATCCATGCTGAAACCGATTTGGTGACAGTGACGCTACGCCCGGCTGGGTGACCGGGCGACACGCTACATCCGAAACACGCCGAACTTGGTTGCCTCGATCGGGCGGTTGAGCGCCGCTGAGATCGACAGGCCCAAAACCGTCCGGGTTTCCGCAGGATCGATGATGCCGTCATCCCAAATCCGGGCCGAGGCATAATACGGATGCCCCTCACGCTCGTACTGCTCCCGCACCGGGGCTTTAAAGGCTTCTTCGTCCGCGTCGCTCCAGCTCTCGCCTCGGGCTTCCATGCCGTCGCGGCGCACGGTGGCTAGCACGCTCGCCGCCTGCTCGCCGCCCATCACCGAAATCCGACTGTTCGGCCACATGTACAGCATCCGCGGTGAATAGGCGCGCCCGCACATGCCGTAATTGCCGGCGCCAAAAGAACCACCGATGATCACCGTAAATTTAGGCACCCTTGCGCAGGCCACCGCAGTGACCAGCTTGGCGCCATCCTTAGCAATCCCGCCGGCCTCATACTTACGCCCAACCATGAAGCCGGTGATGTTCTGCAGGAACACCAAGGGAATGCCGCGCTGACAGCACAGCTCGATAAAATGCGCCCCCTTCAGCGATGATTCTGAGAACAGGATGCCGTTATTGGCGATGATCCCAACGGGATATCCGTGAATATGCGCGAAACCACAGATCAGAGTCGGGCCATACAGCGCCTTGAACTCATCCAACTCGCTGCCATCAACGATACGGGCGATCACCTCGCGGGCGTCATAGGGAATGCGGGGATCGACCGGCACCACGCCATGTATTTCAGCCGGGTCATGGAGCGGCTCGACCGGCGCCCGCATTTTGATGTTCGGTCGTTTTTGCCGATTGAAATGGCTGACAATCCGCCGGGTGATGGCCAGGGCGTGGGTATCGTCGCTGGCGTAGTGATCGGTCACGCCGGACGTCCGGCTATGCAAGTCAGCACCGCCCAGATCTTCGGCGCTGACCACCTCGCCGGTGGCGGCTTTGACCAGAGGCGGGCCGCCGAGAAAGATCGTGCCTTGATTGCGCACGATCACCGCTTCGTCGCACATCGCCGGGACATAGGCGCCACCGGCGGTGCAACTGCCCATGACCACGGCGATCTGCGGCAGACCCATCGCCGACATATTGGCCTGATTGTAGAAGCAGCGCCCGAAATGCTCACGATCCGGAAAGATCGCATCCTGATGCGGCAGGTTCGCGCCCCCTGAATCCACCAGGTAGATCACCGGTAGATGGCTTTCCTGGGCGATCTCTTGGGCCCGCAAGTGTTTCTTCACGGTCATCGGATAGTAAGTGCCACCCTTAACCGTCGCGTCGTTGCAGATGATCACGACTTCCTCGCCGGCGACCCGGCCAATACCGGTCAGGACCCCAGACGACGGCGCCTCCCCGTCATACATCCCATGCGCCGCGAGTTGCGAGAACTCGAGCCAGGGAGCACCCTGATCGATCAACGTGTTGATCCGATCGCGCGGCAGCAGTTTGCCACGATCAAGATGGCGCTTTTGCGACCGCTCGCCGCCGCCAATTTTAACCGCCTCGACTTGGTTCCGCAGGTCGGTGACCAGCGTCTTCATATGGGCGGTATTCTCGCGAAAACTCGGTGAGCGGGTGTCGATCTGGCTGCGAATCACGGGCATGAACGAAGTCCTCCTACCAAGGAATCTCATCGCCGTCGAAGGTCAGAAAACGGCCATTGTCGGCTTGAGTGAATCCAAGGATCTGCTGTTTCATCCCGGCGACGCTGCGCAGCGGCGTAACCGGCGCGCTGGCGCCGCCCATATCGGTACTGACATGTCCGGGGTGAAACAGCACCGCCGTCAACCCGCGCCCCGCAAGCTCTATTGACATGCAGCGAACAGCCATGTTGAGCGCCGTTTTCGACGACCGGTAGACATATGCGTTCGGGTTGGTTTCGGCGATGCTGCCCATGCGCGAGGAGATGAAAACCATCTGCTTACGGTTGCTGGCCATGACATTATCGGCAAAGGCCTCGGCCATCCGCATCGGCCCAAAGACATTGGTGTTCATCGCCCCGGCCCAGGCGTCATAGTTCAGCGTGCCGAAGCCGCTGCGTTGGCCAATGATCCCGGCATTGTTCAGCAACACATCAATCCGCCGGTCCCCCAAAGCCTGCTTCAGCGCCATCACGCTAGCGCCGTCATCAACATCGAGTTCATGAACCTCGATACCGCCAATGGCCGACACGGGCTCGGCTTCACCGGGATTGCGACAGGCGCCGATCACGGTCCAACCGTCGGCGGTGAACTGATTGGCGAACTCAAGGCCAATTCCGCGACTGGCACCGGTGATGAGAATGGTCGGCATGTGTCCTCCGGGGAAACGGTTAATTCGTTAACGATCGGTGGTCGAGCGTGTCTTGCCTTAGCGGTAACGGCGCGTCAGGTCACTTGGTTCCATACATGCGGTCACCCGCATCGCCCAGACCCGGCAGGACATAGCCATGGTCGTTGAGCTCACGGTCCAGAGCCGCCGAGAGGACCGGCACATCGGGATGCGCGCCAGCGCGAAGGTCTGAACACCCTGCGGCGCCGCCAACAGGCAGACGAAGCGCAATTTCGTCGCACCCGCCCGCTTTAGCCGAGAGACCGCCGCAACGGCGGAATTACCGGTGGCCAACATCGGATCAACGACGATCACATCGCGCTCCGCCAAGCCGTCCGGCATCTTAAAATAGTACTCCACCGGCTCCAGGGTCGCGGTACAAGCCGACATGACCCACCCGAGCGTTCGGTATCAAATCCAGCATACCATCCAGCAATCCATTACCGGCGCGCAGGATGGAGCCGATGCATAGCTTCTTGCCCTCTAGTACCGGCGCAGTCATCGGCTCCAGTGGAGTCTCGATCTCAACCATTTCCAGCTCAAGGTCACGGGTCGCTTCATAGGCCAGAAGCAGGCTGATCTCGCGCAGCAACTGGCGAAACAAGGGCGTCGGGGTGTCGGTTCGCCGCATCAGGGCCAGCTTATGCCGAATCAACGGGTGTTCTATCACCGTGAAACTGTCAGGCAGCGCCGTTGCTGGGTTCATCTCCACGTCCTTCCTCGCTTTGGCCAGAAGACAACACCTTCACCGCCGATTTGCAACGGGGGACCTCTGCTTACCTGTCGCCGTGTCAGGTGTATCGAGCAACCGCAAAAGGACTCAGTTACCATTCTCCCAGTCCCCATTCCAATTGTGTTCTTGTTCAAGGCGATGTCGAGCGGGTGTGACAAAACCCGGTCGCTATGGCAAAAATTGTCCTGCATTCTCTAACCCATCCTGCATTCTCTAACCCATCCTGCATTCTCTAACCCATATAGTAAGCCTCGATGAACGGAGCAAACCTATGCCCGAAGGCAGCACACTTCGATCCACTAACCCCGCCGATGACGTGACCGAGCTTGACGCGTTGGTCATCGGCGCCGGCTTTGCTGGGTTATATCAATTGCTTTGCCTGCGCGATCGCCTTGGAATGAAGGTCCGTGTCGTCGAAGCTGGCGATGGTGTCGG
>Ga0209402_10000953_pt1 | contig 33054 bp, 28 predicted proteins | sample ArcticOcean_MG_C_3_FD_187437 | JGI IMG/M metagenome (GOLD analysis project Ga0209402, IMG submission 187437) | Marine microbial communities from western Arctic Ocean - ArcticOcean_MG_CB8_126 (SPAdes) (version 2) | ecosystem: Environmental > Aquatic > Marine > Oceanic | place: Arctic Ocean... | reverse complement strand
TCCAGTCACCGTGACGCCATTTTGCTGCAAAAATCGTGCCCGGTCCCCGCGAGCGATTAATGAAACGGACTCTCCGGCACGAGCCAAATGGCCCGAAATAATGGATCCTAAGGCTCCAGCACCAAGTACGACGATTTCCATATTGGTCTCCCAGGTATCGAATCAACACCATATCGGTGCCATGTGATGTAGCAAATGCCCAGGCGATCTTTTCCCAATGATACCCCCATCGGGAAGGCACTGGGGGGCGGGGTACTGGTAACGGTGGAGGTGTGCTCCGGTAATGCTTCCCGTCATATAATTCCAGTGTTATGACAGATACTCTATCGAAGCCTACCAATAGTCTTGATGCCTTACGGGAACGATTGCCGCCAGAACCACACCTACGCGGTGAGGAATTCGAACGCGCGGCCAAATCACTCCTCGCCGCCTTCCGATGCTTCATCCGTCTATCTGCGCCTTAGACGCTGTATATTCCATTGTGCACCGATACGACCTATTCGATGACTACAAGGCCGCTATCAATAAAGGGTTCATAGAAAATTACTGCAATTACATAGAAGGAACTACGCCTTTAGTGATTCGACCCACGAGAGGATTGGAGTTAGCAATCGGACAAACTGAAGATACGCTGAAGGAGGCAATATGGTTCAAAAAAAGATTGAGGCAAACCTAGCAATGGTGGAAGCCCATTTTGGCAGTGAGGCTGACGGGCGAGTCGACGAGGCTGTGGGCCTATATACCGACGATATTATATGGGAAGCACCTTCTCGAAATATTGTCCTACATGGAAAACAGGAAGTGGCAGACAACTACCGGGAGATGTTTTCTGGGTTCAAAGACGTGGAATTTCGAACTTTGGACCGTTTCGCAACTGAGGATCGAGTCGTCGACGACAGCGTCATCTCCCTAGAGATAACTAAGGACGGTTTCATGCCATTTCCTGTGGGCACCAAGGTCGAAATGCGTTTGACCCATATATTTGAAATTCGGGACGGCAAGATTAGCAAAGAAATCGGTATCGAGGGTCCGCCGAAAGCGGTCTAAAATACGCTACTGAAACCACACATCGAAAGTAAAGGCTTCAATGCAACGGATTGAGTAATTGGTTGCTAGGGTGAGAGGATTGGAACCTTCGGACTCGAAGTGCCGGCCTTACTGATGCCATTGGAGCCGACTTCACCGGTGCGATTCTGGAATAGCTGAACTGCCACCGGAGGCCCCGGACAAACTTGAGGCGCTCTTTTTTGCCCGGCGCCAAAGATGAAATAAGCTCCCTAGTTTGAGGGAGCTTTTTTTATTTCAGCGACACCCCCATCGGGAAGTCACCGGGGGCGGGGTATTGGTGACGGTGTCGGAGTCCCTGCTAATCTTGGCGGGATTCCGGGGGCGCCTGTCGGTAGGACGGTGAGAACTGCGGCTTTTTGGCGAACAAGAAAAGTACCCCGCTTAAAGACCCGATTCCCCCGAGAATGAGGAATGCCAGCGTATAGTTTCCACGGGCGTCGAACATGGCGGCGGCGAAAAGCGGTGCTATCAGCATGAACATGTAAAGCGGCGCCATGGAAATCCCCGTGATGGTGGCGTAGGCACTCTTACCAAAGTAGTCTCCCCTTATGGCTGTGGTTAACGGGACCCGCCCGCCAAAGCCCGCGCCGTAGACGACTGCGAACAGCACGGCCATGGTCAGGTTGTCAACAAAGGCCGCCATAAGGAACCCAACCGCCTGCAAGGTCGTGAAACCGAAGATGGCCAGGTTTTTGGGCACCCGGTCACCAACGTAACCTCCAATTAGCTGGAAAACCGCGCCCACCGCCATCAGCACAGACCAGACGTAGGCTGCAGTTTGTAGGGACAGCCCTTGGTCGGTCAGCATGGGCACCATGTGGACCGTCAAGGTGGCGATGAGCATCGACGACAGGGCATGGCCGAAGGTTATGAACCAGAAAGCGCTGGTGCGTATAGCCTGCCGTGCGGTGAACTCTGGCCCGTCGTCCAAACTGTCCGAATCAATTGAGGTTCCTTCCTCAAGGAGTTCCGGGGCTTTCGATGGAAGAGCCCCATCTGGCCGTTCACCGTAGTTTTCTGGGCGCTCGCGTATTAACCGAGATAGAGGCCATCCCGCGGCGAGAAACACGATTCCAATCCACATCGCCGTGGCGCTCCACCCGTGCTGAGCAGGGTTCACCGCCCAAGCTAACGCAGGAACCAACAGCAGTCCGCCCAGAAATGAGCCTTCGCCTGCCACCGCCATGGCTTGGCTCTTCTTGCGGTTAAACCAACGGTTTATTACAGCCATCATGGGCAGCCAGGTGCCCGCCGCCGTCCCGAGCATGATGAACGAGTATGAGACGTAGAAGGTAACTATATGGGTTGTTTGGCTGAATAGGATGAACCCCAAACCGGTAATCGAAAACCCGATGAATACCATCCGTCGGGGGCCTAGCTTATCGATCAAGTAGCCCATGAGAGGACCGATCAAGCTGCCTTCAAGCTGAGCCATGGAAAAGGCGCCCGTTAGTTGGGTACGGCTCCAACCAAAGTGCATTTCCAAGGCCTTAACCCACACACCCACTCCGTTCCACACGGGCCCGCCGGCCATCGCAGTCACCAATACCGTAAGACCGACTAATTTCCAGCCATAAAACAGCCCTGGCACTCGGGTCGCAGCACTGGGATTAGTGTCGGGTTGGGTCATCTTATTTGAAATCGCGCCTCGACCGGATGCCTGGCCAACTTTCACCATATTCAAGAGGAGGTTGACTTTGCTATCCCATCATGCTCCGTTGTAGCTCCTAATTCAATGTCAAAACTGTAAACTGGCAACGAATATGTCGTGCCACCGGGTAAAAGAGAAAATGCAAAGAGAGCCTGGGTAGGGATATTACAATTAGAATTGCCGCTATTGGGGTTTCGAAAGGATATTACTTGGGATGTCGTGTGATGGAGAGACGGTCAGATAATGTTCACAGAATCTAAATGGACCATCCCCAAAGACTCCATCCAGAAGACGCAGCTTGTCTGGTTAGAGGCTGCCCTAGACATAGGTATTAGTCTAGACAGCTTTGTTGTATACGAGTGCACGCCATGACCACTGCTAACAACCCTGAAAACAACCTAAGCCCATGGCAGCCAGGCCAGTCTGGTAACCCTAGCGGCAGGCCCAAAGGCACTAGAGACCTAGCTGGCTATGTGCTTGAGACCACTGATGGTGGCAAGGAACTTGTAGATGCCCTGGTATCTATAGCCAGAGGTGTCATGCCTAACGTAGCTGCGCAGGAAGGCTCAAGACCGAGGAAGGACCAGCAGGTGCGGCCAGCAGACCAGCTGAAGGCCATAGAGATACTGCTAGACCGTGGCTTCGGTAGGTCACCACAGCAGCTAGACATAGCCCATAATGTCTCCAGCAGGCCGCTGGAGCATCTGTCTGATGAGACGTTACGGTTGCTGGTGGAGACTGCCGAGCAGTTTGAGGAAGGCAGTGGTGTGGTGGTTGATGGGAAGGGGCAAATAGTTACGGAGTATGGGGAATGAAACTATCAATACTACTTGCGATATTCAGTGGAGTCCTTGTCCTTGCTTGTTCCAGTGCTTCTTCTGTTCCAGGCCAGGAGCCTTCGTTAGATAAGACATTCGAGGGCGCGTTAGGAAAGAAAGGTATTGAAAGCACCCCCACGTCTCAGCCTGACGGCGAATTCACCATGAACGAAGACGAAGATCAGGCAGTCTTTGATTCATACTATTTCCGAGATTCTGGTGAACCCGACAGACTAGGCAAGCCTAAGTATCAGCTGCCGCTAACAATAAAGGACCCAGAAGACTTACGAGACCTGGTCGTTGGTAAGGGACCTGACGAGAGGATCTTCGATGATCCCGATTTAGTGCCCGCAACCAAATCCCCCCCATGGATCAATAAAAGCGATGGAGATTCCAGTAGAATCGTGCCAACGCACGTTCGGAAAACATCGCCAGAGCGTGATGATGGAACCAAGCGTGATGATGGAACCATAAGAGGGAGACTCTTTTATAACGACCTACGCCTCGAAGGCCGTTTCAACGAGCGGCGCGATCCGAACGGCAATCCCGGATTAGGCATATCCAGCCTGATTGTCGGCATCAATAAGGGTTGTTATAGAAAAGAATCGAACTGTGATTTACTCGAACAAGAAAACCTTTTATCGGCACGTAAGGTTGTGGTCGAGTTCTGGGAAGTAGATCGAGATTATAAACTAAAAGATCGAAGGGCTTGCGACGATTGGGAATACTTAGGAAGGTCCACTGTCGGGATAGATGGTGACTATAGTCTGAACCTATCGACGTTAATCGACGATTGTCCTGATGGAAATACTGGGGCGGAAATAGTCGTTCGTTTCATACTGAGATTTTGTAACAGCGACAAGTATTGTTTTGAGTTGAGTAGGAAGAGCGAAGAAGGACAGGCAATCTATTCGAAATATCACCGCGACGCTAAACCGTCGGATCCCTTGATCGTAAACCTTGGATCAACCCATAATCTAGTAGATGAGAAGTTTGGTGGCGACCTTGATGACGATTTTGGGAAGGAATGGGCGATTGCGGCCAACCACTACGCTAGTTTGGTTGACACCATGCACGTTCTACATGACGAGGCTGAAATCCCATTCAGGTTCAATGAATATGGCGGGTTGGTGGTCTATATGTGCCCAAGCGCTTTAGAGACCGTCTAGATGAACACGAGAAAGATCGAGAATGTTTCAAAGGCCGTGCGCACGGCACAGCCCTTATTGGGATAACCGCGCCGACCCCAGCTTCAACCGGTACTATTTGGCCGTGGGGGGGGCTTGTGCCACACGAGTATGGTCATATCGTAGATGCACGTACCGGCCGTCAGATAGATTGTCTCGCTTGGGGCCTTACCAATTGCAATTATGGACGCGAGCCAGATGACGAAATTTCAGGAACTCCGACTTCGTGGAGCGCTACTAGTTATGAATATCCTTACGCGGCATTGATAGAGGGATGGGGAAGTTTTGTTTCTAGAGTGGTCTTGGAATCATGCGACGAGATAGAAGAAAACACTGACGGTGGAACTGTTCAACCGAACTACGATGGTTCGAAACATTATGGAAATGGTTACGTACGCAACGTGACGAAGCTGCTGTGTGATTGGTACGACGAACATCGCGAACAAGACGATGACGCGGAAAAGCTCGATGACAAAGGTGTGGACAGATTTCCCGGCTATGGTGACCGATTTGAAGCTAGTCTGTGGTCCATTTGGTACAACTTAGATAAATCGACGTCCGGAACAAAGGGCAAAGACATCTGTGACTATGCTCGTTACTATATTGAAGAGCGGAAAGGATCGGCAAGGGTAGGACAGAGTGACCATGACTTTTATAAAGAGCGGATTGTGAATCTGCTCTACAACAACGGGCTTAAGTGTGGCTATGAAGCTCCGGAGCCGAGCACTGCAGATGACCGGCGTGGGCCAGCCAAAAACGGAACGGTATGCCATGCCGGCCCAAGTGGTCGAAAGGAGTGCTCTTAACCTAAAACTGGGGTGACACCCTGTCGAGCAAGGAAGATTGAACGTTGAGTGAATGAATTTCTGGGAGCGGCGATTAAGGGGAAATTTGAACCGGTTGAATGCCGTTATTGCGGTGGTTGCTCTGATATTAGCCTCGGCTGCCATCGGTTGTTCGTCAGAGTTGTCTGAAGCAGACCTGGCATAACGATGGAATCGCTTCATTCGAAGGAGGGCAATATACAGAGGCTATAACAAACTTCGATAAGGCTATCCAGATAGACCCTGATTTTGTCGATGCTTATAACGATCGTGGTTACGCTTACCACGAACTGGGCCAATACGAGCGAGCCATAGAGGATTTTAATAAGGCCATACAATTAGACCCTGGCTATGCCAAGGCCTACGGTAATCGAGGTCTTTCTAACCGTAACCTGGGCCAACCCCAACGGGCGATTGAAGACTATGATACCGCTATAGACTTGGGCCTCAACGATGCCAAGGTTTATACCAGCCGTGGTTATGCTTACCATTCCATACGCCAGAATCAGCGGGCCATCGAAGACTACGATAAGGGCATAAAGATAGACCCAAATTTCGCCTTGGCCTACAATAACCGTGGCATTGCCTATGGCCACCTAGGTCAATACGAGCGAGCTACACAAGATCTCGACAGGGCCATACAGTTAGACTCGGACTTTGCTATGGCCTACTATAACCGTGGGGTTGCTTACAGCTTTCTAGGGAGAGATTCAGAAGCCTATGCTGATGAACGCAAAGCCTGTTCCCTGAATAGTGAGTATTGCTAGGGGTTCGTTTCAGAACTTGGTTCGCCCTCGGCTCTAAAAGCGGCTGGAATGATAATCGGAACAACTAGAGTTGAGACCTACCTCCGTTACAAGAGAGGATTCGTTATACGTTATCTCCTGCTGTTCTCATTATTATTAATACCTGTAATAGCCTGCGGGGACATTTCATCAGACCCAACTGGAGAAATTGAGCGAGCAAACGATACAGTTGCCCCTCAGGACTCGGCCAACCAAGCGTTAAGTGACTCTTTAGGAGCTAAACGTGGTGGCGCCAGTAATTTGAAAAAAGGCTCCAAACTAAACACACAGGCTAAGCGTGATGATCTTCATATAAAAGCGACACCCACTCCCACTTCCACGTTCAGGGGACCGTTAATGAAAGTCCCGGCCACACCCACCCCAACTCCTGAACCGGAAATGCTGCCAGATTTAATGGTACGAGACATTGCTATCGAAAATCACTACCTCACCATTAAAGTAGTCAATTGGGGAGAAGCTGATGTTAATCCAGTCCAGTTCACTTCGGGTACTAACACTGGTCTAACCGACATTTATATCGATGACCTGACCAGCCCAAGATTTTCATATTCTTGGGCTACGGGCCAAGACCTCGACTTCCTCACAGTTGGAGGGGAAACGCACATCGCACCGTTAACACTTACTTCCGGAGCTCAGGTGATGGCCTGCGTGGATTCTAGTAATGCTGTTCGAGAATCAGACGAACGGAACAACTGCAAGACGGTAACGATAGACAGGACGCCTCCAGACCTGAGGGTCAAAGACATATTCTTTGCTGGACATACTGACAGTAGGGGTCGTAGGCAGGTTTCCTTTGTTGTTGAGAATGCAGGAGGTGAAGATATCGACCCGGACACGGTTGACGGTTATTACCCAGGTAATACAAATGTGCTATTCGGACCTAACAATATGCATCCTAATCATCCTGTGGTAGCAAATGGCTACACCGAGTTTTGGTATGAACCCAATAACCCCATCCCTTGGCCAAACCAGTTGGAGGTAGGGGTCCCATTTTTGTTTATGAACTGTTGTCCCTATGAATGGTATGCCACTCAGCCCGATAACGAATTCCTCAATGCCGGCGCATCAACTACATTTACTGGCGCCCACCACACTGGAAGTCACCCTTCTGGCCCTCACGGGGAATCCGAAGTAAAGGTTTGTGTTGACACACATGATGTAGTTCCGGAGATATACGAACAGAACAATTGTCGAACGGAATTTTTACGGCCTCAAGCATTCTGGGTTAATCTCTCCACTAACTTAAATTCCATGGACGAGAATGGCGGTACTGTGACACTAACCGCGAATTTATATGCTCCGGGATATCCATTGACGCCAATAGCACAACGTAGGGCGGACGTCACTGTCGGGCTGGCGTATTCCGGGTCTGCTCAAGAAGGCACAGATTACGCTAAGTACGACAGCATTACGATTACAGCAGGCCAGACCACGGCTAGCTTGCCAATTACGAGTATTGATGATTCTGTATTTGAAGGTCAAGAAACGATCGTCGTGGATGTGGTATCGGTGATCGGCGCATGGGAATTGAATTTGAGCCAGGTTACCGTTGAATTGATCGACGATGAAGTAGCGGGTTCATAAACCTGGGCCCCTTCGAACGATGCAGAGCAAGGCATCTGCCAGTTCCTTGCCGTCATCGGTCGTCAAATCAAGAACATCCAGACAAGAACACCACGCGAACCCACTACTGTTCACGATTGACATATATACTCCCAGGGATATAGTGAGGCGCACACTCATGCAGTCAAAAACGCAGTCATAACACCCCGGACCGAGCCGGGTAATTCCACATTGAGGGAACGACAATGACCACCACCAACACCCCGCAGTCACCAGAAGCCAGTCAATACGAAGTCATCGGCACACGGCCCATCCGCCATGACGGCGTAGACAAGGTCATCGGCGCAGCAAAATACGGCGCCGACATACAGCTTTCAGGCATGCTGCACGGCAAAGTGCTCCGCAGCCCCCACGCCCACGCCCGGATCAAGTCGATCAACACCAGCAAAGCCGAAGCGCTGCCCGGCGTTACCGCGGTGGTCACGTCCAAAGACTTCCCAATCATTGCCAACAAGACCATTGACCTGGCCGAGACTCAGGGAAATGCCCGGCTCATGGCAGAGCACGTCATGGCCTCCGAAAAGGCCCTCTACAAAGGGCATGCCGTGGCCGCCGTTTCAGCCACCAGCCCCCACATCGCCGAGCAAGCTCTGGGCCTGATCGAAGTCGACTACGAAGTGTTGAAGCCGGTCCTCTCCATCGCTGAGGCAATGAAAGACGACGCTACGGTGATTCACGACAGTCTGAGCACCCGATTCACCCACGACCGGTTCGACAAGGGCGACGACACGGGCGTGAAAGGCAATATCGCCAGCCACGTCCAACACATACTGGGCGACGTCGAGAAGGGTTTCCAAGAAGCCGACGTCATCGTTGAACGGGAGTTCACCACCCAGACGGTCCATCAAGGTTATATCGAGCCTCATGCCTCGACCGCGACCTGGACCGGAGACGGACGCCTCACCATCTGGACCTGCACCCAAGGCTCGTTCGCAATACGCTCATCATCAGCCGCCATCTTGGACATTCCCGAGGGGCAGGTCAGGGTGATACCCACTGAGATCGGCGGTGGTTTCGGCGCCAAGATCACGACGTACCTGGAGCCGGTGGCCGCGGTATTGTCCAGAAAAAGCGGCCGCCCGGTCAAGATTGTAATGAGCCGGAAAGATGTCTTTGAAGGCACCGGCCCCGCGTCCGCATCCCTCTTGCGCACCAAGATGGGGGCGACCAAGGACGGCAAGATAACAGCCGCCCAAATTTGGATGGCCTTCGATGCCGGCGCATTCCCTGGTTCCGCCGTGGGCGGTGGAACTTCATGCGCCACCGGGCCATACAACATCGAAAACCTGCTGGTCGACGGGTATGACGTGGTCACCAACCACCAGAAAGTTCAAGCCTACCGCGCCCCAGGACAGCCCCAGGGAGCGTTCGCAGTGGAGCCGGTGATCGATGAACTGGCCGAGAAACTTGGCATGGACCCAATGGACTTCCGCCTGAAGAATGCCGTCAAGGAAGGCGACCGGATGCCCAACGGCGTCGCCCACCCGTACTTCGGAATCACGGAGATGGAACAAGCAATGAAGGACCATCCCCACTATAAGACCCCCCTCGCCGGCCCCAACCAGGGACGAGGAGTGGCGGTCGGCTTCCGGTGGCAGGGCGGCCAGCCATCGTCGGCCACGATAACCGTGAATAACGACGGCACCATCAACCTGGTCACCGGGTCGGTGGACATCGGCGGCTCCCGTACCGCCGTCGCCATGCAAGCAGCTGAGATACTGGGCCTGCAGGTGGAGGACGTATCACCCACTGTGGTGGATACCGACACCATCGGCTGGACCGGGGTCACCGGCGGCAGCAGGACTGCCTTCGATACCGGCCGTGCCGCCATCCATGCCGCCGAGGAGATCATTCGGCTGATGAAGGCCCGCGCGGCCCTGATTTGGGAAATGGAGGAAGAAGAGATCTCGTTCGACAAAGGAACGTTCCTCTGCGCCTCAACCGAAGACACCATCACTTTCAAGGACCTGTCGGCCCGGCTGATGGGGACGGGCGGCCCAATCTCCTGCTCGGTCTCCGATGCCTCTGTAGGTAGTGGACCGATCATCGCCGGGAATGTGGTCGATGTGGAAGTGGACCCTGAGACCGGTAAAGTTGATATCCTGCGCTTCACCGCGTTCATGGACGTCGGAACTGCCATCCACCCGGCCTACGTGGAAGGACAGATCCAGGGAGGCACAGTCCAGGGGATCGGCTGGGCTCTGAACGAAGGCTACGTCTTCGACGACGACGGGGCCATGTTGAATTCCAGTTTCCTGGACTACCGCATGCCGACCACCCTCGATGTGCCGATGATCGAAACCGTTATGATCGAGGTCCCCAATCCCAAGCACCCGTTTGGCGTAAGGGGCGTTGGCGAGGCGCCGATCATTCCTCCGCTGCCGGCGCTGGCCATCGCGGTCTCCAACGCCATCGGCGTCAAGATGAGTAGCTTGCCGCTTTCGCCCGACGTGATCTTGGAGGCCCTGGAATCCAAAGAGGCATGAGGGTACATCCGCAAGCAACCGCTATAACCAGAGGGCCGGCCATTTAGACGATGGCAAACACCGGGCCCGATCCACAGGACAATACACAGGCAAATAGGCCCTGGATAGACCGGGTCAAAGGCTTGCTGCAATATCGCGACTTCCGTCTGATGTGGATCGCCGGTGGGCTGGACAACACCGGACGTTGGATGGACTCGGTGGTCATGGGTCTGCTGGTCTTGGACCTCACCGACTCGGCATTTCAGGTCGCTCTGCTCTTCGTCTTCCGCTGGGTACCCATGCTGGCTTTTGCCCTGCTATCGGGAATGATCGCCGACCGGACCAACCGCTGGGCGATCATGATGATGGCCCGGACCGTGGCCATGGTGGCAACAGCAGCCGTCTTGGTCTTGCTTCTGATGGACGCCGTGGAGCCGTGGCACGTCTTCATAGCGTCGTCCTTCCTTGGCTGGCTCTTTGTCCTGGAATTCCCCTCACGCCGGTCGTTGATCTACGACTTGGTGGGCAGCCATCGCATCGTCAGCGCTATGTCGCTGGAAACGATCAACATGACCCTCGGGAAGTTCATCGGGCCGTTCATTGCGGGCCTCCTGATCGAGTTGACCGATTTCTCGGGCGCCTATGTCTTCTTGATGGTGGTGTATATAGTCGCCTTCATTTGCATCTTGGTGATGAAGGGCCGGGGTCCGGTCCGGGCGCCATCTCCGTACGCCTTTTGGAGCACTGTTTCCCGGGGGGTCAAGTATTCCGTAAGCAACAATGTCATCAGGAGCGTGCTGATAATCACGCTGATCATGAACGCCATGGCCTTTAGCGTCGAGTCCCTATTCCCGGTGGTGGCCAAGAACCACCTGGGCGTCGGCGCAGGCCTGACCGGAATCTTAATCTCAGCCCAGGCCATCGGCTCATTAGTCGCAGCCACGGTGATCGCATCATTGGCGGTGGTGCGTTACCACGGGAGGGTTTTCTGTCTGGGGCTGGCCCTGCAGATGCTCAGCCTGCTGTTCTTTGCCCTATCACCCTGGTATCCGGTGTCCTTCCTGATGCTATTGTTGGCAGGGTTGGGCGCTGCCGGGTACAGCACCATGCAGAGCACCATAATCCTGATATCGGCAGAACCAGAGATGCGCGGGACAGCCTTGGGCATGCTGGGTCAGTGTATCGGGGTCGCAGCCGTGGGTGGGTTGGCCGTGGGGATCGTCGCCAACTACTTCAGCGCCCAGATAGCGGTGGCCATGAGCGTGTCCCTGGGTCTACTGCTCCTCGCCCCCGCGGTATTCTTCTCGCCGTTGATACGGAGACCCATCTCTGCTCCAACGGAAGGGACTGCCTAAAGCGCCCCTTCCGCCTCTAGTTCAACCACCTCTTCCGGGGTCATTCCGCCCAGGGTGCAGAGTATCTCTGAATTGTGTTCGCCCAGCTTGGGCGGCGTGCCGGTTGGTTGGTCGACACAAGCGGTGAGACGGGCCGGAGTCCTTACGGCGCGGAATGTGCCGCCCAGGGTATCACCGGTCTCTATGAACATGTTCCTGGCGTCTAGCTGCGGGCATTTATCCAGGTCGGCCATGGTCTGAGTGACGCCCATGGAGAACCCGATCTCGGTGATCATCGCAGCCACCTGGAACTTCGGTATCTCCGAAGACCATCCCTCGATAGCCGGGATGATGTGGTCGTGGTAGAACTGGCCGTCCATGCCCGGTCCCGCTAGATAGCGGGCGTCTCCCTCCAGCAGGTCTTCGCGGCCGATCAGCGTCCATAGATCGCGCATCCGGGCTTCTGTCCTGAGCCCTGCCAGCACCACCCAGCCATCCTTGGCTTTAAAGGTTATGCCAGCGGTGGCCAGGCGATCTCTGGAACGGGCCGGATTGCTGCCCGTGGCCTGGAAGTAGTTCATGTTGCTCTCGATATGAGAGACCAAACACTCATACATGGACATATCGACGTATTGCCCGCGGCCGGTCTTGCGCTTGGTCTCCAACGCCAAGACGATGCTTAGGGCCGTCCAGACACCAGGTATGGAATCGCCAATATTATCGCCCACGCTCTGCGGCGGCCCATCGGGGTCTCCGGTGATCTCCATCCAGCCTGACATGGCCTGGATCGCCAGATTGTTGGCGGGTCGGCTGGAGTACGGTCCAGCCATATCTTCGCTGTCGCCGTAGCCGGTGATGCTGGCATAGATCAAACCAGGGTTGATCTCGCTCAAGCGGTCATAGCCCAGCCCCAGCCGGCGGAACGCCCCGGAGCCCCAGTTGTCGACCAGAACGTCGGAGTTCCGGACTAGATCCTCGAAGGCTTCTTTACAACGGGGATTGCGCAGGTCTATCGACACGCTCCTCTTGTTGCGGTTGACACCCAGGAACCGGGAGCTGGTCTCCCGGCCGTCTGCTGACTTGATGTACGGCCCCCGGGTACGGGCCAGGTCTCCGGTACGGGGGCGTTCGATCTTGATCACATCGGCCCCCATGTCGGCCAAAATCATGGAACAAAACGGGCCAGCCACTATGTGGGTGGCGTCCAATACTCTGATACCATCCAGGGGAAGCGGCAGCTTGTCGCCTGCTTGGGTCATCTAAACACCTCGTGCTTTCTTTAGCGGCGGCGCATGGCACGACCGAAAGAAAGCCTAGATTCATATTTTCCAGCATTCTACACTGCGGCAGATGGCTGCACGGTCTTTGACGTTCCCGTATCTGGCCGTTAGGATGTTCGCCACGGCCAAATTCGGCGCAACCCCGAAGTAAATTATCTAAGGTGGAGTCATAGTTGAAAGCTAGAGGCGTATCACACATCGCGGTCTGCGTTGCCGACCTGGAAAAATCCCTTGAGTTTTACCGGGACAAATTGGGACTCGTGGTGAAGATGCACACCACCCAGGAGATGGCCAAGCGACCGGGCGCGGAATCGGCAGAGATGTACGAACAGCCCCGGAAGGCTAGGACCGTTGCCAACATCTATTTCGACGACCCCGAGTCCACCCAGCCGTTCCTGGTGCTGACATCTCACCCCGACGAACCGGTGGGCGGAGAGCCGATCAAGCTGGACCAAAAGGGCATCAGCCACATCTCGTTCGGCGTGGAAGACGTCAGGGCATACGCCGAAGAACTGGTCGCCAAGGGCGTCCCTCTGGCAGGCACCATGGAAGACTTCACCGACTCGTCCGGCGTAATGCGGACCTTCTTCGTCTACGACGCGGACGGGATACTGGTCCAGTTCGACTAACCCACTAGCGATCCCACGGGCAAACCCGACGCAAATCGCTCCCGGCCTACCAGGCCCTTGGTTTACACAGATACATGAGTAGTCCGCAAACTCCTGAGCCACTGGCGCCATCATCGATTGGTCTTGGTCGGCTGTCCCTGCTCGACCGCTACCTGACCGTGTGGATATTCCTGGCGATGGCCATCGGCGTCGGTAGCGGCCATTTCTGGCCCAGAATCTCCGATTTCTCGGACTCGCTGTCGGTCGGCTCCACATCCATCCCCATCGCCGTCGGCCTAATATTGATGATGTACCCGCCGCTGGCCAAGGTTCGCTATGAGGAGCTGGGCGAGGTATTCCGGGATTGGCGGATACTGGGCCTCTCGCTGGTGCAGAACTGGGCGATCGGCCCGGTGCTGATGTTCCTGCTGGCGATCTTGTTTCTGCGGGATTACCCGGAATTCATGGCCGGTGTGATTCTCATCGGGACAGCCCGTTGCATCGCCATGGTGATCATCTGGAACGAGCTGGCCAAGGGCGACAGTCAATACGCCGCCGGGCTGGTCGCGTTGAACTCCATCTTCCAGATACTTTTCTATTCCCTCTACGCCTATATCTTCATCACTGTCCTTCCCACCTGGTTCGGTTTGGAGGGTCTGGTGGTGGACATCAGCATCGTCGAGATAGCAAAGAGCGTGGCGATTTACCTGGGGATACCGTTTTTTTCCGGGATGGTCTCACGGTACGTGTTGCTGCGGGTCATGGGCCGGCTGTGGTTCGAGCAGGTCTTCATTCCCAAGATTAGTCCGATAACCCTGATCGCGCTGCTGTTCACGATCCTGGTGATGTTCTCATTGAAGGGCAGTGTCATCGTCGATATACCATTGGATGTGGTACGGATCGCGATACCGCTGTCGATCTACTTCGTGGTGATGTTCCTGGTTTCCTTCTACATGGGCAAGACCATGGGGATCGACTATTCTAAGACCACCGCCGTAGCGTTGACAGCCGCCAGCAACAACTTTGAACTGGCCATCGCAGTGGCGGTCGGTGTCTTCGGCATCGGCTCAGGTCAGGCCCTGGCGGCGGTGGTGGGGCCATTAGTTGAAGTTCCGGTATTGATCGGGCTGGTCAACGTTGCCCTTTATTTCCAGCGCCGGTATTTCGTGGCCGAAGCGACGTAAATGCTGACCGTATTTGGCGTCATAGCCGTGAGCATCATGTTTCTCTCCTACTGGACCGAGGAGCGTTCCAAATGGCTGGTGCTGGTCTTCGCCGTCGGGTCGGGCATGACTTCTCTCTACAGCGGTCTGGCAGAGGTCTACCCCATCACCGTGGTGGAAGGCTTATGGGCATTGGTTGCTCTGCAGCGGTTCGCCAAACGGCACGCACGCGAAAAAGAGAAAGCCGGCGCCTGATCGACGCCGGCTTTTGTTTTACTTTGTTGGCCGTTGAGTTGGCAGGCTAGTTAGAGCACCTCTTCAGCCAAAGCTCCAACCATCTCTTCAACCGACTCTTCATGCAGATTCTCAGTCGGCTCCCTGATGGTAAAGGTAACTTCCCGGCCGGCGTACATGCACTCGCAACAGGCAGAACGCTCCATTGAGCCGCCTTCAGACATCCGGAACAGGGCGCTCAGGGCAGTGGCGCCTGGCCGGCACATGGGACGCGAGAGCGTGCCGTCCGGGCCGATCCTCCAGGTGTTGCCAGGCATCCAGCCCAGAGGACACGGGCCGGTCACTTTGGTGATCGAGGCCGCGACCTCTTCTCTCGGCCCGGCGGCCAGGACTCCCACCATTTCAACTGTTTCCTCCGATCCCATAACGGGGATCAGATCTACGGTCTCGCACATGGTGGCCTCCTCGGTGGCTGGTTTTTTATCGGCCGTTTCTCCGGCGGGGGTTTGGCGGGTTACGGCAGTTCCGAGCATCAGAACTGCCATGGCGAAGGCAATCACGACGGACGCCATTACGACCGGCGTGGCCAGCATCAATATCGCCAGCGATCCCATGATTATCAGAACGGGTGCGACGATCATCATCCCGATGGCTGATAAAAGTCTTTCGCTGATATTTGGCCTGTTCGTTGCGTTTCTCATAGCTGGCCTCCCTTGACCGACTCCATCGTCAACTGCCAGGTATATTTTCCGCCACCCAATGGTCTTATCCCAGGGCCTCTTGGGCCTGATTCCGTCGGCAAACGGCCTCGAAACGGGCGGTGGACTGTAAGTAAACAGGCCCAACAAAAAATAAGAGGGCCGGTTTAGGAATCGGCCCTCTTACTTGCTAGAATAAATCGCTGACCCGCCGCCTCATTGAGAGAATAAGAAAAAATAAGAGCAAAGGCGGCGGCCAGCATCCCTCCCACAACTATCACACAATTAGGTGGATATCGGGGTCCGCGGTGGCGAGATAAGAGTAGATGAAATAGGTGCATTGCCTCCGCAGAATACTGTCTAATGTTAATTTAGCGATCTGTTGACTAGGGTCGGTTCTCCTTTCAAATCCACTGACTCGGTTCGGATCAAGCTGCTTTGCGCAGACCGTTTGGCATGTGCCCAATGGCTGCCGGTTTACCATTTGATCCGTTGCTAGGCTTGGCTTTCTGGCCGCCTATGAAGCGGTAACCGACACCCGGCACGTTGGCGAACCACATCGGGTTCTTGGCGTTGTCTTGGAACTTACGCCGCAGCCGCATGATGTGCTGCTTCACTGAGCCCGCAGCGCCAAGTCCGGCCTTGGCTAATTCCTTCTCCATGTCTGCCCGGGCGACAACAGCGCCGTTATTCTTGACCAATAGGTAGGTCAGTTGGAACTCTGCCGGGGTCAACGACAGCTCTTGCTCACCCAGGTGAACCTCGTGCGTTGAGGGGTCTAATCGGAGGTCCCCGCCGACGAGCACAGCAGCCTTGCCCGGCCGACGCCGGCCGTTTCGCCTCATCAAGCTCCAGACTTTGAATGTCAGCTCTGATAAATCACAGGGCAGTTGAATGTACTCGTCCGCTCCTGCTTCCAGGGCGGTGACAGGTTCCAGGTCGTTGATCTGATGGTTCAAGACCACCAGGGGAACATCGGAAAATTCCCTCAACTCCCTGATCACTTCCGTTAGAGATTTATCCAGAAAATCCGGTCTGAGAAGCACCAAATCTGACGATTCTTCTCTGACCAACTCCAGCCCACTGGTGCCGGTAGTGGCGATCAGCGGGGTCACGTCGGGCCAACGCAAGCAGATACCTAACCTAACAATCTCTGCAACTTGCGGATCGGCGCCAATGAATACGGCCTTTAGCATTAAGATAGTCCTCCGACTTGGTCCGTGTGCGGCGCTTGTTGTGCCGCCCGCGATACTTTCTTACAATCGTGCACTGCAAGGGGGCGCACTGCCGAAGTGTCTCCCTCCAATTCTCCTTACCCGGCAAAGTTAGGTCTCGGAGGAAGACACGGTGATTAGGGGTGATAGCCCTTGGTCATGATTGGTTCTACCGGTGTGATTAGCGCCCCGTTCCTAACGGGATTCGCACCACCGGCGCTTTCTAAACTTTCAAGATTATTCTGTGGTCTATGACCTGCTGGGTCACGCTGGAGGCCGGTGGCAATCATGGTCAAGCTAACGGCATCATCCATGGACTCATCCGATCGCACTCCGATGAAGATGTTGGCATCCTTACCAACGGCTTCGGCTACGTAATCGCGGGCGGAGTTCACACCTTCCAATGTCATTGCACTGGTTCCTCCCTTGATCATGACGATCGCGTCCGTGGACATGTCGAACGACCGGTCCAATAGCGGATTAGCTACGGCCTGACGGGCGGCTTCTATGGGTCCGCCGACCCCCGTGCCACGGCCAACTGCCATCAACGCGCCACCACTGCGGCGTATGACCGAACGGACGTCCTCAAGGCCCACATTGATCTCTTGAGGGAGGTTGACCAGCTCAGACACTCCCATGATCCCCTGGGCTACGATTTCGTCTGCCGCCCGGAAGGCTTGCACCATCTGGGCATCGCGTTTGACCAGGTTAAGCAGGCGGTCGTTGTGGACCAGAATCAGCTTGTCTATATGGGGCCGCAGTTGGTCTACACCGGCTACGGCGAGACCCATCCGGCGGCGTCCTTCAAACCCAAAGGGAGCCGTTACCAATGCCACGACCAGCGCTCCTTGTTCTCTGGCCAGGTGCGCTACATAGGGAATGGCGCCGGTCCCGGTGCCACCACCCATGCCGGCCGTTACAAAGACTAGGTTTGCGCCAGAAAGTGACTCGCGAAGCTTCGAACTGGAGTCGTCGAAGGAGCCGTCTTCGTGACGGTAGTCTCCGCCTTGCCCCCAGGCCCTGGCTTTATTCGCGCCGATCTGAATGACGTCCAAGCCGTTCCCGGAATCCATGCCGATGTCATCGGTGTTAACCATGGCAAAGGTCATTGAGGGAATACCCTGGTGCATCATCCGTTTCACGGAATTACAGCCACCTGTTCCAACCCCGACGACCTTTATATGCACCGTTCCAGGTATCTGCGCCGACTCGGGGGCATGACCCTCGAACGGCTTCGATGCGCTTTTCGATGCTTGGTCACGAGACCGGACGGCTATGTAATCCTGAATCGCCATCTAGTGTCCTTCGCAGTGTTATTGCAGGCCCTTGAAGCCGGCTTCCAGACCTTGTTTACGTTGGATAGGATTTCTAATCTCATCCGGCGATTTGTGGTCGGTCTGGCTGCTCAAGCAATCGTGTCATTTTGGAGGGGTGGCACTAAGCTCCAATGGGGTCATCCTAAGAGAGGTAAACAGGGAACGATATAGCGGTCTAAATGGGGTCGTTGGATGGGACCATCAGGGCCAGACATGGTCCCCGCAGAGTCAGGAGAGGATGCAAAGTGATCGCACACCGGTTTGATAGACACCGGTAGCCAACCATCTTAAGACCGGCCGGTGACACGTTGTTATAAGGATGCTTCAGTCAGCACTAATATGAGACCGGGCGAGACTTGATAAGACTTGATGAAACCGGATGAATACGCTTTTGGTTTAACAACGGTATTCAGACTGATTCCGAGTAATTGGCTTAACGTATGCTGAGTATTATTGAGGCCTTTTTTCCCGGCCGCAGGCCTTCCCTATTTTTAACGACATAAGGGATGCTATCGTTTATTTATCAATAGGTACCAAACTGCGGAACCGTGCTCGAGTTGCCGGCCGCCAGAGCACAGGTTAAACACGATCAGGGAGACTCCGATTGACTTCAATCTATAGCAACGACTTTGACAGCCAACCGAATGTGACGGTCCTTCTGGTGGAAGACGACAGACCATTGTTGGAGTTCTTTCTGACGGTCTTGCGGCGTGATGGGTACACGGTTTTCCCCGCCGGCAACGGTATCGAAGCGTTGGATATCGCCAAAAATCGTCAAGGAGAACGCATCGATATCCTGTTCACCGACGTGGCTATGCCGTACATGAGCGGGATCCAATTGGCGAGCAAAATGAAGGACGCCCGGCCCGATATTCGAGTGCTTCTGACTTCGGCACTACCGGAAGAAGAAGTATCGGATCGGTGTGGCCCGAATAATAAAATGGATTTCTTAGCGAAACCATTCAGCATCTCCGAACTCTCCAACAAAATCCGGACGCTATCTGTCCTTTCCACCGAAGATCAACCCGGCAAGTCGTAACTGGCCATGAACCGGTCGACCATCCCGGTTGCTTTCTCCCAGTCATACGTGCGGTAAGAATGGTTCCGGACCGCGAATTGGGCTCCTGAGTAAAACATCTCGTATTGTGTGTGCCTGGAGCCAAACTCCGAGCCGATGGCGTCCCAAGCCAGTTTGAAAAGCTTGACCCGGTTTTTAGAATCCATGATCGGCGATTGCTGGGTCTTCTCGATGTAACCGGACGTCTCCGGGCTGGCGAAATCAACGGCCCCCGACGGCATCATAATCACCCCGCCACCGGTCATCTGGCGTATGGCCTGAATCACCTCTGGGTACATCTGCTGCGCCTGCACCTGAGACGCGTACATCAAGTGACGGTCCGGCACGTAGTATTTACCCACGAATGTGCCCTTGGCTTCCATCCCGTAGACCATCCCCTCGATCAACCCTGCCTGCCCTGCCAGGCTGCCCAGACTCTCCACGACCTGCGGATAATGGATGACGTTGGTGGTCTCCGCGATCCGCCGCGCCACCCCCACCAGGAAGCGCAATTTAACCATCAACCTGACCTGCGCTTGATAGTTGTGGAACACGTGAGCCGGAGTCTCGTGCTACTGGACGCGGCACATGGCCGGGTCGCGGTGGACGAACACCCGCTCCCAGGGTACTTTTACTTCATCGAAGTAGACGACTGCGTCGTTCTCATCGAACCGGTACGACAACGGGTTGTCGAACTCCGATACCGCCGACGCTTCGTAAGACTTCCGCGACAGTAGTTTCACGCCCTTGGCTCCCAGCGGTATGGCGGCGGAGAAAGCGTACTGCTCTTCCCCTGGCTGCATGGGCTGGATCGTGCCCAGCAGCACCTCATTGGCCATGATGCAGCTGGTACCCAGCATCTTTGCGCCCTTTACGGTTATCCCCTCAGAATCCTCATCACAGATGCCAGCAGTCAAGAATTCGTCGGCCTGGCCACCAACGCCTTGTGACCGGTCCGCTTGAGGACTGACCACCACATAGGTCACGAATTGGTCGTTGTCCCGGACATACTCAAAGTAATCAGAGAGGGCTTTGGCTCGCTTTTCGCCGTGGTCTTCAAACAGGTCAAGACGCATCATCATGCCGCAGAGCGACGATGCCACGTGATCGGGAGAGCGCCCCAAGAACCCGTTAGTCTGCTCGGCCCAAGCCACCATGGCCTGACGGCGTTGCACCAACTCAGCGTAGGACTCTGGCATCTGCCAGGACCGGTTGACCCGCGCTCCGGTTGGCGACACAAACGTCATCAACTCCTCGTTCTCCGGGGCGGCCTGAAAGTCGTAGAGCCCCGCCGCCGATCTGATGGCGTTCCGGTAGGCCGGATGGTCAACCACATCGCCAACCAACTTGCCGTCGAGATAGACACTGCGACCGTCCCGCAGGCTGTCCAGGTGATCTTGTTCCGTCTTGGTCATCTCGTCCACATCCTAGCTTGTCCTAGCTTGGGTCTCCTGATTAAAGGCGCAATAATAGCACGGCGCCCTGAGAGGCCGAGCAGCATCAAAACCAATAGCGACCGGCTGAACACCACTGGTTGACTGAACAGTAGCAGCGGATATAATCGGGCCATCTCCCAGCAGGCTGCAAGCAGGCCCGGCAGCCGGTCCTAGACGCAGAGGTTAGCTAATGAAACTCGGTTACTTTACATTAACGGACAACCCACCGGCTTATGGTCCAGAAAGAAAAGACCCCAGCAGGCTGCTGGAAGAGGTCATGGCCCAGTGTCTCCAAGCCGAGGAGATCGGCCTGAACTCGGTCTGGGTCCCCGAACACCACTTTGGTTTGTTTGGCGTGTTGCCGTCGGCGCCGGTGTTCCTGGCCAACGTGGCGGCGCGCACAAAGCGGGTAAAACTAGGTCCGGCGACCGTCTTGTTACCGGTCCAACACCCCCTGCGCGTTGCCGAAGAATTCGCCCTCTTGGACCTCCTGAGCAATGGCCGTGCCGTTCTGTCTGTCGGGCGGGGCTATGACGCCCGGGAATATGAAGCTTTCGGAGTCGATTTCGCCCAGAGCCAAGAGATCTTCTTTGAGGGGCTCGAAGTGATCCAGAAGGCCTGGAGCAATGAAACGTCGTCTCATAACGGCGTCCATTATCAATACCCGGAGATCGCAGTCCTGCCGCGCCCGGTGCAGAAACCGTACCCGCCCATCTATGTTGCCTGTTTCAGCGAGCCCACCCTGCGCCACGCCGCTCAGGCCGGGTTCGATGTGATCTTCGCCCCCTTTGCCGCGGCCATGATGTTTGGCAGCCTGCAGAACGCGGTGGCTGAGTTCCGGAAGGAGTCCGAGGCCGCCGGCCATGTGGGCAAAAAGGCCATGTGCTCCTATTTCGTGAATGTGACCTACGATGAACAGGAGACGATGAAGACCAAAGAGCGGTTGCTCCATTATTTCCAGGGCATCCTGCCGGCTTTTCCTGCCGACCGCGCCACCGCTCCGCCGCACATCCGTTACTTCGTAGACATCGTGGAGCGGATGCAGACCATGACCACCGGAGACCTCGGCGACCGCAGCATCATCACCGGCAGCCCTGAAGACTGTATAAAAGTGTTGAAAGATTGCGAGGAAGCCGGGATCGAAGAGGTTATCCTATATTTCGGGTTCGGCGGGTGGGGCCACACTGAGACCATGGATTCGATGGAACGAGTGGCTAAAGAACTATCACCACATTTCGACTAACTGGGTACCAGACCGGGTATCTGGCGCGTCACTTCATGGTGGTTACACAGGGCCATACTGGTGCCTGAACGGGTCATCTAGGTTCAACAAGTAAGGAGTTGGTCTCATGCGGGTTATATCCTGGAATGTAAATGGTCTCCGGGCAGCGCATAAAAAGGGGTTTCTTGACTGGTTCGGCGGCGACGACCCCGACATCATGTGCCTCCAGGAAACCAAAGCCCACGAGGAACAACTGCCCGAGGAGATAAAATCCATTCCTGGCTACACCTCCTATTTTTCCACGCCGGAAAAGAAGGGCTATAGCGGCGTGGGCCTCTACGCCAAGAAAGCCCCCGAGAGTGTCCAGTACGGCTTTGGAGACCGGTTCGATAGCGAAGGCCGGACGATCATCGCCGACTTCGGCGAATTTGTCCTTTTCAACATTTATTTTCCTAACGGCAAGCGGTCTGCTGAGCGTCTCCAGTACAAGATGGACTTCTATGACGCCTTTCTGGAATACGCCGAGAAAATCAGGCAGAGCGGCAAACACGTGGTGGTCTGCGGCGACGTGAATACCGCCCACAAAGAGATCGACCTGGCCAGGCCCAAAGAAAACGTCAAAGTCTCGGGATTTCTCCCACAAGAACGGACTTGGATGGACGAATTCCTGGCCAAGGGCTACAAAGACACACTGAGGATATTCAACCAGGAACCGGACAATTACTCCTATTGGGACCAGATGACCCGGGCCAGAGACCGCAACGTGGGTTGGCGTATCGATTACTTCTTTGTCGATCAAGACTTCGCCGAAAGACTGACCGACGCATTCATCCTGTCGGACGTCTTCGGTTCCGATCATTGCCCGGTGGGCATCGAAATAGGCTGAGTTTTCGCTACAACCGCCAGTGCGGGAACTCGGAAGGCAGGTGCTATACTAGGCTCCAACCTGCCCTGACAGCCTCGTAATCGGGCATTCACCACCGGACGCTTTTATGAAAGAACAAGTCGAAGTATTTTTCCACTCCCAACAGCCCTATATCCATGTAAAAGAAGAGGACCTGGAGAAATACGACTCGGGCCGGTTGGGTTTTCCCAATTCGTTCTTCGACCCTGAGAAGGCCCACACCCTCTACAACCAGTACCACGAAGAATATGCGTTGGCGGATGAGGCCGGTCTGGACGGCATCATGACCAATGAGCACCATGCGGCCTACTGGAACATGAAGCCCTCGGCCAACATCGACGCCGCAGTCATCAGCCGCCTGACAAAAAAGGTCCGAATCGCCATCTTGGGCAACATCATCCCCATCAATGACCCGGTTCGCATGGCTGAAGAACTGGCGATGCTGGACTGCTACTCCGGCGGCCGTCTCATCTCGGGGTTCGTGCGTGGTGGCGCCGTTGAGACGCTCCAGGCCGGTATCTCGCCCACCGAAAACAGAGAGCGGTTCGAAGAAGCCCACGACCTGATAATTAAATGCTGGACCCAGCCAGGCCCATTTCGGTTTGAAGGCCGGTTCTACCAGCGGCGGGTGGTCAATCCCTGGGTGCTACCCATCCAGAAGCCTCATCCACCGGTCTGGTTCCCCGGCGGCAGCAGCCCCGAAAGCGTCATCTGGGCGGCCAAACATCAGTACGCATACATGAACCTGGGCGCACTGATCGGGCTGACTCAAGAACTCAAAAAGGTCTACATCGAGACCGCCAAAGAGGTTGGTTTCACACCTGGGCCGAAACACTTCGGCTACCAGGTACGCGCGCTGGTGGCCGACACCGATGAGAAGGCACAGGAGATCGGCAAGGGATTCCTCTGGGCCCAGAAGCACCGCATGCGCGGCCCGGTCGAACACGTCGACCCGCCGGGATACCAGTCCCGCGTCGCCAGCCAGATGTCCACCAGGCGCTTGGGCGGCGGCGGTCCTCCCATGACATACCAGGACCTGCAGGATGTGAACGCGGTGGTGGTCGGAAGTCCCGAGACCGTGATCGCCAAACTGAAAGACACCGTGCAGAAACTGAGTCCCGGCTACCTGATACTGATCGGCAGCGACGGCAACATCCCTCATAAAGACGTCATGCGTTCTCTGGAACTGCTGGGCGGAGAGGTTGTTCCCGCGCTCCACGAGATAGAACTGCAGCCCTACGTCTGATCGCACACGGGCTAACCGGAGACCAATCATGGTCTCAGACCAACAACAACTGATATAAGGAAGTCCGCTAGATGTCGGTAAACGTCAAAGTTCAGCAGGCAGCCCTCGTCCTGGCAAGTCAACACAGGACCCGTCAATTATATTCCTTGGAAGACCGGTTGATCCCCAGTGACATTGATGAAGCCTACCTGATGCAGCGTGAGTTTCAGAAGCACATCTCCGAAGAACAGGGAGCTTTAGCGGGTTACAAACTCGCCATGACCACCAAGGTCACACAAGAAGCCAACGGCGTTACCGAACCCTGCCTGGGGATAATGCTTGAGGACAACATCCGGCATTCACCCAGCACCCTGGAAGCCGCCAATTTCGTGCAGCTGGGCCTGGAATGCGAAGTTGCAGTGCGCCTGGGCACGGACCTGGCAGCGTCCGGCGCTCCCTACGACCGGGGAAGGGTGTCGGAAGCCGTTGAATCACTGTCCACGGCCTTTGAAGTGATCGACCTTCGCCGCACGCCGGGTGTGGACCCCAAGGTCCAGTTCATTACCGGTGTTGCCGCCAATGTATTCAACGAAGGCGTGGTCCTGGGCGAGCCGGTTGCCAGCTGGCGGGACCTCGACCTACAAGCAGCCTACGGTTCGATGACCATCAACGGCGAAATGGTTGGCGATGGCCACGGCTCCGACGTGATGGGCCACCCTCTGGAACCCCTGGCCTGGTTGGCCAATAAATTGGCCGAGCAAGGCTTGGGTTTGTCGGCTGGAATGGTGATAATTACCGGTAGCATCGTCTCTCCCAAGTTAGTAAATGCCGGTGACACGGCCTCCATAATGATCGAGGGTCTGGGCAGCGCCGAGATCAGCATCGTATAGATCAATATCATCTGACACTGGGATCGCAGAGACGGGATAACAAGGACAGTAACTGAATGGTGGTAGCCGCGGAAAACGCTCACATGGACCCCAAGGGTCTCAGCCATGTGGAAGAATTATTTAACCAGCAGATCGAGGACGGAGTCCATCCGGGAGCGGCCTTAGCGGTCTACCGGCACGGACTGCCTGTCCTTGATCTCTACAGCGGCATGGCCGACCAGAAGTCCGGTATACCGGTTACCGAAGACACTATGTTTGTCCTTTACTCGTCGACCAAAGCCGTAACGTCCGCCTGCCTGCACATCCTCTGGGAACGGGGCAAGTTCGACTGGGACGACAAGGTCGCGCAGCACTGGCCGGAGTTTGCTCAGAAGGGCAAAGAAGGCGTCACCATCAAGCACGTGATGACCCACGAATCTGGCTTCCCCGACACCCCCAGCCACATGACGTGGGACCGGTGGCACGATTGGGAAGCGGTGGTGGAGGCCATGGAGCAAATACCGCTTGACTACCAACCGGGCCGCGTGATTGCCTACCATCCCCGGAACTTCGGTTGGGTGGTCGGCGAATTGGTGCGCCGGATCGACGGACGGCCCATCGATCAGTTCGTCCGGGAAGAGATAACCGGCCCGCTAAAGATCGAAGAATTTCACCTGGGCATCGACCCATCCATGGAGAGCCGGGTCGCCAAGCTGCACGCCATGCAAGACTGCGACCGGACCAGCCAAGTGACCATTTACAACCGGCCGGAGGTCCATACTGCAGTGCTGCCCGCCGGTGGCGGTATCGCCACTGCCCGGGGTCTAGCCCGGTTCTACGCCATGATGGCTGGCGGAGGGACGCTGGACGGTGTGACCACCCTGAAGCCGGAGACGGTGGTGTCAGTAACCACGCAGCAATCTGAGGGCCTGGATCACAGCCTGGACCGTCAGGTGAAGCGGTCGATGGGACTCTCTCTGGGAGATCCCCGCACTGCAGCCCCTGGTAAAGAGGATATCCGTACCTTCGGACACGCCGGATCAGGGACTTCTGTCGGCTGGGCCAACCCGGACTCGGGACTGGCCTTCGCTTACATAACCAATGGCTTCAGGGCCGAAGCCACCAACACACCCAGGCTGGCAGCGATATCTCAAGCAGTCCACGACGCCGCCCTCTAGCAGAGCCAGGAGACAGCAGCATGTCGAGCCCCAAAAAGACATTTGAGATCGAATTAGGCACGGACCAGATGGCTTTTATCCGGTCCATGAAAGACAAGTACGAGATAGTCGATGAAGGAAAAACGCTGCGTGCGGTCATCGACTACCTGATCGTCACCAAAGGCGTTCACGACGACGTTTTTGGCAAACGCCGCTGTTTCAGATGTGACTAGGCTTTAGGCCATCTGCTTGACGGCTTCCAAGGCCAGCTTGTAGCCGTAGACCCCGAAGCCGTACACCGCGCCCTTGCAGACAGGCAACACCTGGGAGACCGTTCCCCGGGCGGTGGGGTTGGATGCGTGGACCTCGATCACCGGGAACTTCACCTGGGCGATCGCTCCCTTGATGGGGCCGGTTGTGGTGGTGTAACCAGCGGGGTTGATCAATGCAGCATCAAAGTCGCGGTCGTGCGCATCGTACAGCGCATTGACCACTTCGCCCTCGATGTTGGAATGCATGATCTCGATGTCCATTCCAAGACCTTCAGCGTAGCCTAGGATCTGCTCGTTCATCTGGTCCAAGGTCATCGGGCCGAACGTCTCCACTTGGACCTTGCCCCTCATGTTCATTCCCGCGCCTTGTATCACCAACACTTTGCCCATGTTTATCTCCTAGTTTGTTAGCCGGTTTGTCTGCCAGTGTTTCAAATCGATAATTATTGCGAGTCAGGCCCGTCTTCAGCCACCGAGGTGGGGGTCTCATTGATGTAGCCAGCCTGCAGGATATCAAGCTGGACCATCAGCAGTTTATTCCAGGCTATGGTGGCCCGAAAGGCTTCTCGAGAGTCACTGATCTCTTCCTGAAATATCTCCGTTAGGAGAGTCATCATGAAGGACATTGAGCCAATCATGAACCGACTGGGGATCGATCCCAGGTGCGCCCGGTGGGTCGGCGGATGGCTGTGGACGATGCCGGTGGCCAGCAGCCGGATGGGATAGTCTTCGTCTATCTTGAAACTTATGGAGCCTGTCAGCCAGCGCAACAGACTGTGCTTGCGCCGGTCGAGTTTGGCCTCGTCAACCTCGCCGCCTTCCTCCAGAAAGAACCGGCGGGTCTCGGGGAACTTCAAAAAATGGTCGTAGACGGCGGCGGTCATTTCCTCGCCTCTTGCCAGCACCAACTCGCGGGTAGACTCGATGACCTCGAGTTCACTTTGGTCCAGGCCCACGAATTCGGCGACCTCTTTCATCCGGGCCGGCCAATCTACGATTCGTTGCATGTCTTCTCCGGGAATCTTACTCGCGGCCACAGGGGGCCGAGTCCAACTGAATATAACGCTTCGAGTGGGAGCGAGCAAGAGAAACCCAGGGAGCTAGGCATCCCCACCGGCAGGTTCCACTCCGGTTTGCGGGTCGGCCGTTTCCGTAACATCAGACTCCGCCTGCTCCAACGGTTTCCACAACAACGGAGTTAACACCATCGCCGGCGCCAAAAGTATCAACCCGGCGATGGCGTTCGCTGAAATCGCCCATTGGATTGATACCGCCGAGGCCACCAGCCCCATCTCAAAGGCTCCCAGAGGAGTACCGGCCCCGATACACACGCTGAGCAGACCCATCATGCGCCCGCGCATGTCATGGGGAGTCGCCAGCATGGTCACCGCGCTCTGCATGGTCGAAAACCCGGACTGGGCGATACCGCCCAAGGTCAACAATCCGAAGGTCAGTGCATACCAAGGCGACCACACAAAGACCACACCGATCAGGAGGACACCCACCGACCCCAGGACGAACACCCGGCCGTGGTAGCGCAGGTCCCGGGTGATAGCCATGATCCCTGCTCCGGCCAATTGGCCGAACCCATCGGCGGCCACCAGCAGCCCCACCAGCGTGACGCCAACACCCAGATGGTCGCGGCCGATGGCGGGAATGAACTGCTGAAAGGGGAATGCCAGGGCGTTCATCACGATAGTGATGTAGAACAGGCCCACCAGCACCGGGCTCTTCCAGGCGTAGCTGACCGCACCCTTTAGGCTGCGTAATACCGGCTCTGTAATAGCTAGGCCTTGATAGTTGGGTATCCGCATCTTGGTCATCAAGCCAAGATTGAAGATGTGGGCTCCCAGCAAGAAGGCGTAAGCACCAGTGAACCCGGTGGTATCGATCAGGATGCCACCCACCACCGGCCCGGCCATCTTGCCAAGGTTATTACTGACCACATCAAGCGAGAGAGCATTGACCAAACGTATCTGGCCAACCACATCAAAGATGGCGGTACGGCGTGATGGGTCCTCGATGGATTTGGTCATCCCTTGGACGAAAACCGCCGCAAACACATGCCATGGCTCGATCAGGTCTAAGTCGTAGGCGATTACCGCCAACAGAACGGCCGCCAACAGAACATTGATCGCCTGCCCGGCCATCAGCACCTTGGCCCTGGGGAACCGGTCGGCGATGTAACCGGTGAACATTGAAACCAAGGGCCGGGATAGGTTGTTGAAGGCCAACACCAAACCCAGCTGGAAGTATGAGTCCGTCAGCTGGAGCACCATCCAACTAAGGACCAGCAACTCCATACGCCGGGCAAATTCGCCCACGCTTCCCACATACCAGAGGATGCGGAAATCGGCGTTTTCCAACACCGTCCCCAAAGTACCTATAGCCCCTGACAATGGCCTCATATCGCCGAGATTCCCCCGTAAGTGAACTACCGTCGTATCAAAAACGCTTGGGTACCGGGCAGGAACGCGCAACCGTCCGGTAGCGAAACAACCCGGTCATTCTACTACCTGGCGACGGCTACGATGACATTGACACTCAGATACGGCCCTGAGTAAGGTGGTCTCACCCCCCCGGCTCGAGGTCTCTACTTGGCTACGAACAGCACCACTCACCATTCCGCCGGCGAACGCGTCACCCGCTGGGATTTCGCCCCTGGCTCACTACCGTTTCCGCTGATAATCGCTCACCGCGGCGACGTCACTAATGCCCCGGAAAACACCATTTCCGCTTTCAAGAAAGCTTTGGAGTTGGGCGCCGACGGCATCGAATTGGACGTCCGGCTGACCAAGGACGAAAAACTGGTGGTGTTCCACGACCGCCGCGTGGAACGCACCTCCAACGGCACCGGCCCGGTCAATCACTTCAACCAAGCCGAAATACTGGGTCTGGACGCCGGTTCATGGTATTCACCCGATTTCAAAAACGAGCACCCGCCGACATTAGATGAAGTGTTCGAGTCGCTGCCGGCACATTTTCTGATCAACGTTGAGCTGAAGGTCATCATGAAGGGCATGAAGCTCATCGCCCATCAAGTGGCGGAGGTGGTGCGGCGTCATCAAAGATGGGACAGCACCCTAGTTGCCAGCTTCAACCCAATCTCGTTGTGGGAACTGAGGAAGATAGAACCCAAGATCACCCGGGGTTACATCTGGTCCCGCCGTCACCCGTTCCCCATCCGCTCCCGCTGTTTCAGCCCGTTGGTGCAGGCTGACTGGTACGATCCGGCCAACGATTCCTACAACCAAAAGCTGCAACGAAAGTTCCACAACCGGGGAGCCAGAGTATTGGCCTGGGATCTGGACTTTGATCGGGACGTAGAGAAGATGGCTGCAGCCCGGCTCGATGGCTTCGTAACAGACTCTCTCCAAGAGATGCTCGACCGCAAAAGAAACCTGGTGGAACAACCGAAATAGCCGTGAACCCAGCCTGGCCGGGCCGCATCATAAATGTTGGATCTGCGGTCATGATCTCCTGTCCAAACAGGGGCCTCGCATGATAAAATTTACTAGACGCTCTGTGCGCATCGGGTGTGCACGGTCGTAACTGAAGTAGATGTTGGGCGGTGGAGCCACGACGAGGTTCATGGAATCAAACGTTCGGGCAAGTGATACCAGGCTCGCCGATGGAGATGGCGGACGATGACCGTCGTTGACGACGTCAAAAGCCGGCTGGATATCGTTGAGGTGATCTCCCAGCGAGTAGCTCTGCAACGCTCCGGTAACAGCTACAAGGCCAACTGCCCCTTCCATCAGGAAAAGACGCCGTCGTTCCACGTGTTTCCTGACCGGCAGTCATGGCGTTGCTTCGGGTCCTGCGCCACGGGCGGCGATGTTCTATCGTTCGTGATGCGATTGGATGGTCTGGAGTTCGGCGAAGCCCTGCGGCAGATGGCCCAGCAGACCGGCGTGGCATTGCCGCAAAGGGGCCAGAACCCTCAGAACGAGGCCGCCCACAAGATAAATGAAGACACCCGGGCCTTCTTTCAGCGTACGCTGTCGTCGGCCCAAGGTTCGTCCGCCAGGGAATACCTGGAAAAACGGGGCATGGACAAGCAGGCCATAGAGGCCTTTGGGATCGGACTCAGCCCAACGGACGGTGAGTCACTCAAGAACCACCTGATCCGAGAGGGTTATACCCCTGAAGAGCTTTCCAGGGCTGGAGTAGTCCGCACCGGCGACGACGGCGTGAGCCACGATCTGTTCCGGGGGCGCCTGATGTTCCCCATCAGAGACGCCCAGGGCAACCTGGTCGGTTTCGGGGCCAGGACGCTGGACGGTTCGGAGCCGAAATACCTGAACTCGCCGCAGGGACCGTTGTTCGATAAGAGCCGGATCCTATATGCGATGGACCGGGCCAGGACTGACGTAAGAAGAGAGGGCGCTGTAATAGTCGAAGGCTACATGGATGCCATCGCCGCCCACCAAGCCGGGTTCAAGAACGTCGTGGCCCAGATGGGCACGGCGCTTACCGAGTTCCAGGTGGATGAGATCAGGCGCTTGACCGGCAAGATGACCATGGCGTTGGACCAAGACGCCGCCGGTCAGAACGCCACGCTCCGTAGTCTGGACGTTGTCCTGCAGAACTTCCGGACCAAGGCTGTTACCAAGCAGGGGCCGGAGGGAACGACCCAATCGGTTGAGGCAGACCCCAGGGTCATAATCATGCCAGCGGGCCAAGACCCGGATGAGGTTATCCACCGGTCTCCCAACGATTGGTCAAAGCTGGTGGAATCCGCAGTGCCGGCGATCACCTTCCGGATAAACGCGATCACGAGTAATGGAGAAACCAGCACACCCGAAGGCAAAGCCAAGTGCGTGGCGGAAGCCGCCCCGTTCATCCACCTTCTTGGTGGGGGGATACAGCAGGCCAACGCCGTTGAATTACTGGCCTATAACCTCGGCGTGCCCATCGACACTGTTAAGGCCGCTCTGAGCCGCCCATCGGTGGCCCGGCGCACCCGCCAACCGGAACAGCAGCGACCTGCGGCAGCGGCTTCATCGCCGTTCGCCAAGCTAGACCATGACCCGATGGAGGAACACTGCCTACAACTGCTCTTGAACCACCCGGAGATGCGGGACATGGCATCCGGGCTACGGGCGGAGTTTTTCCAGCGACACGAGAATAGAGAGCTTTTCACACGGTGGCTGGACGCAGGGCCTGGTTTGGATAAAGATGAGACATTGGCCGCAGTTAGGCGAGAAGGAGACGATGAAGTCTCCGGGCAGTTGACCGCATTGACCGAAAACCCGATGATTCCGATGGACGTGAACCGCAGAGAGTCTTCGATCATGGAAGTGGCGTCACGGTTGGAAGAACGTAACCTGAGAAACCTTAAATCCGAAGAAGTGATACGCTTCGCCGAGTCTCCTCCCGACCTTGAGGACAGCGAAAACTACGGCATACTACAACTGAACCAGCAGATCAAGAAAAATGAAGGCCTCCGGAGAGGCCAAGTCCAGGAAATCTCCGGATAAGGAGGCGTTATGGCCAAAAGAAGAGACAGTTCCAGTGAGTTGACCCCCGAGGATTTTCTAGAGTCGCGCCAAGATGACTCGGATTCTCCCAATCCGGTACTCGACATAATCCGCAGCGTCGATGCAGCCCGCGATGACGACGGCGCCGACGCAGAGGGTATGTCTGGTGCTAGGCCGGCAACGATCACTGAAAACACCAGTGAAGCGGCGTGGGACGCAAGCACGACCACCGAGAAAGACGGAGACGCCACAGAAACCACAACCACCACTGATAACTCCAACGCCCCGGACAGCTCTTCCGATGACGACGAAGAGCCAGAATGGGAGCCGGAGACTGAGTCTGTGGAGGTACTGGACGACCCGGTCCGCATGTACCTGCGCGAGATCGGCCGGGTACGCCTGCTCACCTCAGCCGACGAGCGCTCGCTCGCCCGTAAGATCGAGGGCGGCAAGCACCTTGAGGGTCTCAGGAAGGAACTAGAAGAGCTTGAAGGCCGTCCGGCCCGCCCCTGGGAGATCGCCGCCGGGCTGCTCAAGCGGATGGTCAACGCCGAACCGCTGGTCAAGTCACTGTCGGAGCAATTAGGTTTGCCGACCAACCTGACCGTCTCTCAGATAACAGACCACAAGAAACTCAGGGACGCCATCGACGCCGAGGTCTCGGTGGACATGCTGGCTGCCATGGCTGAGGACTTGAACGAGTACCAAGACGATGTCTACCAACAGGTCATTGGTCTCTCGCTCAGTTCCTGGCTCGTGCCGCCGGATGCCGTGGATGTCCTACAAGACTCCACCCTGGAACAGTTGGACGCCAAATTGGCGGAGCTTAATAGCTTCACTGATCTACAGGAACTCGATCCGCTATTCCGTGCGTACTTCCGGCGTATCGACGCTGAGAGCGAACGCGCGCAAGCCCGCCTGACTGAAGCCAACCTGAGGTTGGTGGTCAGCGTAGCCAAGAAATACATCGGCCGTGGCATGGCCCTGCTGGATATGATTCAAGAGGGTAACATTGGCCTCATCCGTGCGGTTGAGAAGTTCGACTACCGCAAGGGCTACAAATTTAGCACGTATGCGACCTGGTGGATCAGGCAGGCGATTACACGCGCCATCGCCGACCAGGCACGGACCATCCGGATC
>Ga0209402_10000952_pt1 | contig 33073 bp, 32 predicted proteins | sample ArcticOcean_MG_C_3_FD_187437 | JGI IMG/M metagenome (GOLD analysis project Ga0209402, IMG submission 187437) | Marine microbial communities from western Arctic Ocean - ArcticOcean_MG_CB8_126 (SPAdes) (version 2) | ecosystem: Environmental > Aquatic > Marine > Oceanic | place: Arctic Ocean... | reverse complement strand
TTTGTTTACGTAAAAACCTTCTTCTTTTAATATTTTCTTAACTTTATTTTTTTGATTAAATCCAATCTCTAAAATAAATTTTCCATTTTTCTTAATCAGATTTTTTGCTTTATTAATAACTTTTCTGATTTTTGAAAACCCATCAAACCCACCACTTAAAGCTAACTTTGGTTCAAAGCTAATAACATCTTTTTCCAAATATTTTAAATTAAACAATTCAATATAAGGAGGGTTTGAAACAATAAGATCATATTTCCCTATTTTAAAATTGTCAACACTAGAATGAAAAAACTTTACTCTACTTGTTAAGTTGAGTTGTTTTGCGTTGAGTTTACTTACATTTATACTTTTTTTAGAGATGTCTATTCCAGTTCCATAAAAATTAGGCCTCTCTTTTAGTATAGATAAAAGGATACATCCAGAGCCAGTTCCAATGTCTAAAACCTGCAATTGTGAATCCTTTGAATAAATTTTTAAAACTTGCTCTATTATTAATTCAGTATCAGGCCTTGGAATTAATACATTTTTATTAACAAAAAACTCATCCTTCCAAAACTCTTTTTTGTTTATCAGGTAGGCAACTGGTTCCTTTTTTCGTCTTCTTTCAATTAAATTTTTAAATGTCTCTACCTGCTCTGAATTTAAAAGCTCCTTAGGATTTAAAATTATATATTTTTTATCTCTCTTAATTGAATTAGATAATAATATCTCACTATCAAGTTGAGGATTAGGTATTTTGCTTTGTTTTAGGGTTCTTATTCCCTCGTTTAGAATATTTTCTATATTCATTTTAATTTAGATTGCCCAATTTTTCTTCTTGTGCTTGTAGTGTTAGGCTTTCAACCATTTCATCAAAGGCCTCACCTTCTAAAAAAGCTTCAAGCTTGTGTAGCGTTAAATTAATTCGATGATCTGTTACCCTTCCTTGTGGAAAATTATATGTTCTAATTCTTTCAGACCGATCTCCAGTTCCTATTTTACTCTTCCTATCTTGTGATCTTTCTCCTTCTATTCTTGATCTTTCTAGCTCATACAGTCTTGATCTCAAAATCAACATTCCTTTTGCTTTATTTTTGTGTTGTGATTTTTGATCTTGCTGAGACACAGATAATCCAGTTGGAATATGAGTAATTCTGACAGCACTATCAGTTGTATTTACAGACTGTCCTCCTGGGCCACCAGCTCTAAAAACATCAATCCTTAGGTCTGAATCATTTATCTTTATGTCAACCTCTTCTGCTTCTGGTAAAACAGCTACTGTTGCAGCAGATGTATGAATTCTTCCTTGCGTTTCTGTATCTGGAACCCTCTGAACGCGATGAACTCCACTTTCATACTTCAATGTTGAGTAGATATTTTTTCCTCTAATTGATGCAATGACTTCTTTAAGTCCACCTGCCTCACTCTGGGACATACTTATTAATTCTAATTCCCATTTTTTTTGATGACTAACCTTTTCGTACATTTTAAAAAGATCCGAAGCAAACAAACTTGCTTCTAAACCGCCAGTGCCAGCTCTAATCTCTATAATAGCATTTTTTTTATCTGCCTCGTCTTTAGGTAATAAGAATAATTTTAATTTCTTTTCTATTGTTTCATTTTCTAACTTAAGTTCTTTTAATTCAGTTTCGGCCATTACTTTAAACTCAGCATCACTATCAGCATCATCTAAAATTTTTTCTAAATCTTTTTTTTCTCCTTCGTATGAAAAATATTTTTTAGCATCATCTATTATATCGTTTAAATCCGAATATTCTTTTGATTTTTCAGCAAAAAGTTTTTTATCTACGTCACCTGCTGATAACTCCTTCTCCAATAAAGAGTGTTTAGATATCAATTCTTCAATAGTTTTTAGAGGTATCATTATAATTTTTTATCAAGTTCAGCAGCTTTTTTTTCTACTTCGCTTACAACTTTTGATATTATGTCTTCTGATAAAACTTTTTCACTTTGAATGCCAGATAAATAAAGCATATTATTCCCTTTTCCACCTCCTGTTATGCCTATGTCAGTCATTGCTGCCTCTCCTGGTCCATTAACTACACAGCCAATAATTGATAGAGTTAAAGGGGTTTTAATATGGGAAAGTTTTTCTTCTAGTGTTTTGACAGTATCAATTACTTGAAAAGCTTGTCTTGCACAAGATGGGCAGGATATAATTCTCACACCTCTATTCCTTAAATTAAGTGACTTTAATATTTCATTACCTATTTTAATTTCTTTAACTGGATCATCGGATAATGAAATTCTTATTGTGTCACCAATTCCATCCATCAAAAGTGATCCCAAACCTATCGAAGATTTAATACTCCCCGAAATAAAACTACCTGCTTCTGTAATTCCTAGGTGCAAAGGATAATCTGTAACTTTTGAAAGTTGACGATATGCAGCCATAGATAAAAAAACATCTGAAGACTTAACACTGATTTTAAAATTAAAAAAATCTTGGTCTTCAAGGATTTTGATATTTCTTTGTGCACTTTCAACTAAAGCCTCAGGACATGGCTCCTTATATTTTTCTAAAATGTCTTTTTCAAGTGATCCTGCATTGACTCCTATTCTTATCGAACAGTTATTATTTTTGGCTGCACTTAATACATCATGTATTTTTGATTTATCACCTATGTTACCTGGATTAATCCTTAAGCATTTTGCTCCATTTTCTGCAGCCTCAATGGCTCTTTTGTAATGAAAATGAATATCAGCAATTATTGGTACAGAAACATTCTTGGTAATTTCCTTAAGTGCTAAAGAAGATTCTTCATCTGGACAAGAAACTCTGACAAGGTCAGCACCCTCTTCATGAATATCATTAATTTGTTTAATAGTTGCCTGAATATCCGTGGTTAATGTATTTGTCATTGATTGAACGGAAATAGGATTATCTCCACCTATTTTTACATCACCAACATTTATAACTTTTGTTTTCTTTCTATGAATATCTCTAAATGGTCTTAAGCTCATTATTTAATCTAATTTAAATTCTTTATGAAGGGCAGCTATAGCTTTTTTTACATACTTGTTAGATATCAAAACTGAAATTTTTATTTCAGATGTTGAAATAACCATAATATTAATTTTTTTTGATGCTAGCGCTTGAAACATTCTATAGGTAATTCCAGGTGTTGTAATCATTCCAACCCCTATAATTGACACTTTAGAGACATTACTATCGTGTGTGAACTTTCTAAAAGAGATTTTTTTATTTTGTTTTATAATTTTCTCAGTTTTTTTTAAATCTTCCAATTTAATAGTGAAAGTTAAATCTGTTTCTTTACTATTTAATGAAATGTTTTGAACAACCATATCTACATTTATTTGGTTAAGTGACAATGGTTTAAAAATAGAAGCTGCAACACCAGGTTTATCCTTAACGCCAATCATTGTAACTTTGGCATCATTTTTTGTGGATGTAATTCCTGTTATAATTTGATCGCTAAAGGCTTTTTTATTATTTGTTATTAAAGTTCCTTTCTTTTTTATAAATGAAGATTTAACTGAAAAGCTTATATTATTTAATTTAGCATCTTGCACAGATGTTGGCTGCATAACTTTTGCTCCTAGAGATGCCATTTCAAGCATTTCATCATAAGAAATTTTATCAATTTTTTTTGCTTTTAAATGACTTCTTGGATCTGTTGTGTACACACCATCTACGTCTGTATAAATATCACAAGCATCAGCATTAAAAAATTTTGCTAGCATTATTGCTGAAGCATCAGTTCCTCCTCTACCTAATGTTGTAACTCTATCTTCTGAATTGATTCCTTGAAAGCCAGTAATAATTGGTATTCCGCCAGATTTCATAAAACTGAATATTTTATTTTTGTTAATCTTGTTAATTCTTGATGAGTTATATGGACCCTCAGTAATAATTGGCACCTGCCAAGACATCCAAGATCTAGCCTTAAACCCAAGGTGCTTTAATCTACCGGCAATTAATGCACACGCTGCTTGTTCGCCTGTGGATAGTAAAACATCATATTCAGCTGCATCAAAATTTTTACTCAATTGCTTTGTTTGTTTTATCAATTTATTGGTTGTCCCACTCATTGCGGAAGAAACCACAATTACTCCTAATTTTTTCTTTTTATAAGTGGCTATAATTTTAGCTACATTCTTAATTCTATCTATACTTCCTACAGAAGTTCCACCAAATTTTAATACAACAGTTTTCATTGATAATTTTATTTAATTAATATTGATAAAATACATCTTAATTGTTATGTCCACAAGTCATCTATTATGAATTCAATAAATAAAAAAGAAATAGAAAAATTTTCTAAAATTGCTGAAGAATGGTGGAATCCTGACGGCAAATTTAAACCTCTACATAATTTTAATCCTATAAGAATTAAATATATAAAAGAAAATATAATTAAAGATTTCAAAATTAAACACTCAGAAAAACCATTAAAGAAATTTAACTTGCTAGATATTGGTTGTGGTGGAGGGTTATTATCTGAGCCAATGTGTAGGCTGGGCGCCAATGTAGTTGGAATAGATGCTTCATTAAAAAATATTGAAGTTGCAAAATTTCATGCAAAAAAAAATAAACTTAAAATAAACTATAAAGTTGCATCACCAGAAAAATTAAAAACTAACATAAAATTTGATGTAATTTTAAATATGGAAATAGTTGAACATGTTGAGAATATAGATTTTTTTATTAAAGAGAGCGCAAAGTTGTTAAAAAAAAATGGGATAATGTTTGTGGCAACTTTAAATAAAACTCTAAAGTCATATGCCTTTGCAATCATAGGAGCTGAGTATATTTTAAAATGGCTACCTATAGGAACTCATGACTGGGAAAAATTTGTGAAACCTAATGATTTAATAAAGATTTCAGAAAAAAATGGTTTATCTCTAAAAAAATTAGATGGTATGAAGTTTAATATATTAGATGATAGTTGGAAAATTAGTAATGACACCTCTGTTAACTATATTGTCAAACTAAAAAAAAATTAATTCATATTATCTTTTATCCAAGGTATTATTTCTGTTTCTATGCCTTCTTCTTTTAGTTCTTTAAGATTCTCTTTTGTTGCGGTGCCATAAATCCCTTTCGAAGCTTTTTTATTTTTATAATGAAGAGACCTTGCTTCATAAGCAAAATTTTCACCCACATAATCAAAATTTTTTTTAATAAATTGTTGATATTTTAAGATTACTTTCTTTGTTTTTTTATATTTTTGAATTTGGCTATCAATCTTAGAAACATTCTTTGACATAAATACGGTTGGTGACATTAAGGTTTTTTCTACACTTAATGAATTACAAATATGACAGTTAACAAAATCTTTTTTTTTTAATCTCTCGTATTCTTTAGAAGAAGAAAACCAACTATCAAAAGTAGTTTCACAATCTTTACAAATAAGTCTGTATTTGATCATGTAGTACAGTTAATGATTAATGTACTTAATTCAATATCCAATTAGCTTCTATAATCAGCATTGATCTCTATATATTTTTTTGTCAAATCCATAGTGTAAGCAGTAAAGTTTTTTAAACCCATATTAAGATTTATTGAAATATCTATTGATTGGCTCTTCATATAAATTGCAACATCACTCTCTTTATAATTTTTTACAAGTTCTCCTTTTTCTATAATTTTTATTTTACCAAATTGAACTGATAGTTCTTTTAAATCTATATCAACGTTAGATTTACCAATAGCCATTATAATTCTTCCCCAATTTGGATCTTCACCTGCAATGGCTGTTTTAACAAGATTTGAATTTGCAATAGAAAATGCAATTTTTTTAGCATCTTTATCATTTTTTGATTTAACAACATTAACTGTTATAAATTTACTAGCCCCTTCACCGTCTGCAACTATTCTTTTTGATAAGTTTAATAACACGGAGTGTAAAGCTTTATCAAAGTTAATTATCTTTTTATCATTGATATTATTTATAATTGGATTTTTTACTTTAGCTGTTGAAAAAATTGAGACCATATCATTTGTGCTAGTATCCCCATCACAAGTTATTGCATTAAAAGTTGTATCAATATTTTTTTTAAGCAACTTACTTAAGATATCATTTGAAAGGTCTGCATCTGTAAAAATATAACCTAATGTTGTTGCCATATTTGGAAAGATCATTCCTGAACCTTTTGCTATTCCATAAATTTTCACTTCTGCATTTCCAATTTTGCACTCTTCCATTGCAAGCTTTGGTTTTAAATCGGTTGTCATGATGCCTAGTGCAGCTTTCATCCAGATAGGCTTATTTTGAACATACTTAATTTTTTTAATTAACTCTGGTATGCTTTTTTTTATTTTTTCAGTTGGATACTTTTCACCAATTGTTCCTGTGCACCCAAAAAGAATTTCATTATCAGATATTTTTTTTGGATAATCTTCATCTTCTTTTTGTTTTTCTGATAATTGAATAGATATTTCTTTTGCAATTTCTTTTAAACCTTTGTAGCCATCTGAGCCTGTGAAGGCATTAGCATTTCTAGTATTAATTATAAGAGATTTTATTTTTTTACTTTTTATATTTAAGTTCCACTTTATGTTTTCTGAAATTATTTTTGATTGAGTATAAACAGAGGCATAGTTTGCTCCATCTCTGAAATAGAACATAACCAAGTCATCTCTTCTTTTGGTATATAAATTTGCACAAACAGCAGATATCGAAACTCCCTCTATGTGCTCTAGATTTTGAAAATCGTTCATTTTAGAGTTGAAAGTTTGAGTGTTTATAAAGTTTTTAAGGTTTAATGGCATCTATTTAAAATTTTTATTTAATACTTATATTAAAAGTTATAATTAATTATATATCAAAAAAATCAGATGCTTAATCCTTTAAATTTTCTTTCAAAGTTCATTAAATCAAGTAATCAAAAAGAGCTTGATCGAATTGCTAAAATTGTTGAAAAAGTTAATTCTTATGAGGCTATAATTAAAGAGATTGCTGATGAGGAGTTTCCTAAAAAGACAATAGAACTTAAAAAAAAACTTAATGAAGGCAAAAGTATAGATGATCTATTGCCCGAAGCTTTTGCCCTCGTAAGAGAGGCTTCGAAAAGGACCAGAAATGAAAGACATTACGATGTTCAAATAATAGGTGGTGTTGTCCTTCACGAAGGAAAAATTGCAGAAATGAGAACTGGTGAAGGTAAAACCCTTGCCATAAGTCTTGCAGCTTACCTAAATGCTTTGCTTGGTAAAGGTGTTCACATTGTTACCGTTAATGATTATTTGGCCAAAAGAGATTCACAAGAAATGGGAGAGATTTATAAATTCTTAGGATTAACTTCTGGTTACATAAATAATGATCAAGATGATTACGAAAGAAAGAAAAATTATAATTTTGATATTACATACGCAACTAACAGTGAATTAGGATTTGACTATCTAAGAGATAATATGAAACTCTCTAAAGAACAAATGTCTCAAAGAGGGCATGTCTACACTATTGTAGATGAAATAGATTCTTGCTTGATTGATGAGGCTAGAACTCCATTGGTAATTTCTGGGGCTGCTGAAAATAAAACAGAACAATACCTTGCAATCGATAAGTTAATTAAAAGACTGACACCTACACATTATGAAATTGATGAAAAAGATAAAAATATTTTACTTACAAATGATGGAATAAATAATGTGGAAGAAATATTTTCTAATGCGGGAATTTTAAAAAATAATAACTTTTATGACCCTGAAAACCTGAGCTTGGTTCATCATGTTAATCAGTCTTTAAGGGCCAATCACTTATTTGAAAAAGGAAAAGATTATATAGTTAAAGATGGAACATTAAAAATTATTGATGAGCTTACCGGAAGAATCTTGGAAGGAAGAAGATTTGGAGATGGACTACATCAAGCTCTTGAAGCCAAAGAAAGAATAGATGTGCAGGCTGAAAACCAAACTCTTGCATCTATAACCTATCAAAATTATTTCAAACTTTATGACAAGATTTCTGGATGTACTGGAACTGCTGCAACTGAGTCTCAAGAATTTTATGAAATATATAATTTAATTGTCGTTATTATTCCTACTAATAAAAAGATGATCAGAAAAGACTGGAACGATCAAATTTTTAGAACTGAACTGGAAAAAAATAAATCTATCATTGAAAAAGTTATTGAATGCCACAAACAAGGACAACCAATTTTAGTTTTTACTTCTAGTATCAATAAGTCTGAAATTTATTCAAAATTACTAAATGATGAAAAAATAAAACATGTTGTTTTAAATGCAAAAAATCACGAGAATGAAGCTGAAATCATAGCAAATGCAGGAAAAATGAACTCAGTTATAATCACTACAAGTATTTCAGGTAGAGGTGTTGATATTCAACTAGGTGGGAAAAAGGGAAGCCAACCTGACGAAGAACTTTCAGTAAATAAGAACAAGATAAAATCATTAGGTGGATTGTATGTGATTGGTACTGAAAGGATGGAATCTAGGAGAGTTGACAACCAAGCAAGAGGACGGTCTGGACGACAAGGTGATGAAGGAAGTTCAATTTTTTATGTTAGTTTAGAAGATGATTTGATGAGAATTTTTGGCTCAGAATCTATGAATAACATCTTACAAAAACTTGGGTTAAAAGACGGGGAAAGTATTGACCACCCCTGGATTAATAAAGCGCTTGAAAGAGCACAACAAAAAGTTGAAGCAAGAAATTTTGATATAAGAAAGAATTTGCTTAAATTTGATGATGTTTTAAATGATCAAAGACATGTAATATTTTCTCAAAGAAATAATGTAATGAATAGCGAAAAAGTTTTTGATTATTCAGATGAATTTTTATCAGAAATTATAGATCATTTAATTAGCTTAAAAACTCAAAAGTTATCAAAAATTAAGAACAATGAGTTTAACAATCAATTAAAAATTTTACTTGGAAAAAGTGTCGATGATAATGAGTTTGAAAGTTTAACTAATTTAAAAGACCAAGATTTTAAAGAAAAAATTAATTCTAAATTTTTAGAATCAAGAAATGAAAGAATTAAAATACTGGATGAAGAAAAAGCAAAAGAAATTGAAAAAAGAATTTTTCTTCAATGCATTGATTTAAATTGGAAGTCACATATTCAATATCTTGAACAATTAAGACAAGTTATAGGACTCAGGTCTTATGGTCAAAGAGATCCATTAGTTGAATATAAAAAAGAAGCCTTTCATCTTTTTGAAAATTTATTAAATAAATTAAAAATTGATTTTGTAACAATTTTAATCAATTTAACAATAGTGCAAGAGCCAATTGAAAATACCCCTAATACAGAAAAAAAAGAAACATCTAACGACCCTAAATGCTTAATAATTCAAAGAAAAGGTGAAAAAATTTCAAGAAATGAAAAATGTGAAGCTACAGGTAAAAAGTTTAAGAACTGCTGTGGTGCTTTATAAAAAAAATATTAAGTAGCCCAATAAAACCATTATACCAAAAGAAATTCCTAAATTTATTTTTGATTTAAAAAAGCTTTCAATAAATGTATTAATTTTATTTTTTTTCATACTTAGTGCACTCAAGTCATCTAATTGACTAACAAATCCTTTTGATCTTCCAATGGTCAGAAATTTATTTTTTCTATGATTTAAAACTTCCTCTCCACTCATATTGAAGAATTCACTCAAGTTACTTTCAATTGATTTTCTTACATTATCTAGAATTAAATCTCTATCTCTGTGAGCTCCACCAATTGGCTCTAGGATAATTTCATCTATTACTTTTAATTCTAAAAGATCTTTAGACGATAATTTCATTGCTTTTGCTGCATCAAGTGTTCTTTTAGGATCTCTCCATAAAATTGTAGCACATCCTTCAGGAGATATTACTGAATAGATTGCATTTTCTAACATGATAACTTTATTGGATGAGGCTAGCGCTATTGCCCCACCTGATCCACCTTCTCCAATGACGATTGCAAATGTTGGTACACTTAATGACATGCAGCATTCTATTGATTTTGCAATTGCTTCAGCCTGCCCTCTTTCCTCAGCCCCAACACCTGGATATGCGCCAGGAGTATCTATAAAAGAGATTATTGGAATATTAAATTTATTTGCAAGCTTCATTAATCTAATAGTTTTTCTGTAGCCCTCGGGTCTCATCATTCCAAAATTTCTTTCAATTCTAGTTTCAAGGCTATCACCTTTTTCTTGACCTATAACTAAAACCGATTTTTCATTAAATTTTGCAAATCCAGCCAAAACAGATTTGTCTTCTCCATAAAATCTATCTCCAGATAATGGGATAAAGTCTTCAAATAGGTTATCTATAAAAAACTTGGCTTTAGGCCTATCTTCATGTCTTGCTACTAAAGTTGTTTGCCATGGATCAAGGTTAGAGTAAAGCTCTTGTAATTTTTTATCTATTTCTTCTTGAGATTCAGAAATTTTTTTTGTATCTACCTCTGAAAGTCCATCTTGATTATATGGATCTTTTAGTTTTTCTATTTCAGTTTCTAAATTTTTGATATCTTTTTCAAAATTTAAATAATTTTTCATATGAATAATTCTAATTATTAATTAATTGCCAAAAAAGGCAATAAAATGTTTTAAATATTAAATATTTGACTTAATTGTATTAACAAGTAATCTTATTCTATATTGGGAGAGACTAAGTATATTAGCGCCGAAGGAGCAACCACCCCGGAAACTCTCAGGCAAAAGGACCGATAATAAGCATAACACTCTGGAAAGAGATTTAATCTCGCCGATGGAGCAAAACTCTCAGGCAAACATACAGATGGGGTAAAATGGGTGCTATGAAAGAACAATATACAAAAATACACAATCTATCAGTTTCTAATAAATTACTTAACTTCGTTAACGAAGAATTACTTAAAGATACAAATATCTCTTCAGAAAAATTTTGGGAAGGTTTTGACAAGGCAGTTCATGAATTAGCTCCAAGAAATAAAGACCTATTAAGAATAAGAGAAGATTTACAAAAAAAAATAGATGCTTGGCATATTGAAAATAAAGGCAATGAAATCAATCTAGAGGTATATAAAAATTTTTTAAAGGAGATTGGTTACCTAAAAGAAGTAGGGTCTGATTTTAAAATTAAAACAAATAATGTTGATGAAGAAATAACTAGTATTGCAGGACCACAACTAGTGGTGCCCATCATGAATGAGAGGTATGCATTAAACGCTGCTAACGCCAGATGGATAAGTTTATATGACAGCTTATATGGAACTGATGTAATTCCTGAAACAAATGGAGCGGTAATAGGAAAAGTATATAACCCAATAAGAGGACAAAAGGTAATAGACTATGGACGTAATTTTCTAGATAAAAATGCACCCCTTGAAAAAGGAAGCTGGAAAGATGTTTCAAAAATTCCTGAAGTTAATAATAATCAATTAAGTCTAAAACTAAAAAATCCCGATCAATTTATAGGTTATGTAAAAAAAGCTGATCACTTATCTTCACTTTTATTAAAAAATAATAACCTTCATATAGATATTATTTTTGATGCGGATAATTCACTCGAAATCCATAATCCTGATGGCAATCAAGATAGTGCATCAATACATGATATTATTTTAGAGTCTGCTATTTCAACTATTTGTGACAATGAGGATAGTGTTGCTGCTGTCGATGCTGAGGATAAAGTCATTTGTTACCGTAACTGGCTTGGTCTAATGAAAGGTGATTTAAAATCACAATTTAAAAAGAAAGGTGTAACTCATGAGCGTAAATTAAATGGAGATAGGAGTTATACCTCTAAGGATGGAACAGATTTAAAATTACATGGAAGAAGCTTACTATTAATAAGAAATGTTGGTCATCTAATGACCAATCCTGCTATTACTTTAAAAAATGGATCTGAAATCCCAGAAGGAATAATGGATGCATTTATTACTACAGCTGCATGTCTTCATGATTTAAATAAAAAAGGTAATTCAAGAACTGGGTCTATTTATATTGTTAAACCAAAAATGCATGGTCCAGACGAAACTTCATTTACTGATTTAATTTTTACTAAAGTTGAAGAAGTTTTAGAGTTAGAAAAAAATACTTGTAAAATTGGTATTATGGATGAAGAAAGAAGGACTTCTTCAAACTTAAAGGAGTGTATTAGAACGCTTGAAAATAGGGTATTTTTTATTAACACGGGATTTCTAGATCGGACTGGTGATGAAATGCATACTTCAATGGAGGCTGGTCCTATGATTAAAAAAGGAGATATGAAGTCTTCTAAATGGATCGGTGCATATGAAAATAATAATGTAGATATTGGTCTTCAGTGTGGTCTTTCGGGTAAAGCACAAATTGGAAAAGGAATGTGGGCTATGCCTGATAAAATGGCAGATATGATGGAACAAAAAACTGGTCACTTAAAAGCTGGGGCAAATTGTGCTTGGGTGCCTTCACCTACAGCGGCTGCTCTTCATGCAATTCATTATCATGAAATAAATATTTTTGAAAAGCAAAAAGAATTACAAAATAGAGAGCCAGCAAAGCTTGATGACCTTCTAACCATACCAGTAGCTGATAGACCAAACTGGTCAATTGAAGAAATTAATTCTGAAATTTCAAATTCTGCACAAACACTTTTAGGTTATGTAGTAAGGTGGATTGATCAAGGTGTGGGTTGCTCAAAAGTACCTGATATTAACAATGTTGGTTTAATGGAAGATAGAGCCACTTTAAGAATTTCTTCACAACATATTGCTAATTGGATTCATCATGGAATTTGTACTAGTAAACAAGTTCTCGAAATTATGAAAAAAATGGCAAAAATTGTAGATGATCAAAATAAAGATGATGCAACATATAACCGATCAGGTAGAACGGGTTATGAAAATATGTCACCAAACTTTGATAAGTCGGTTGCTTTCAAAGCCGCTTGTGATTTAGTTTTTCATGGGAGGTCACAACCATCTGGCTATACCGAACCACTTTTGCATTTAAACAGATTGATTAAAAAAAATTAATCAGAATTAGTTTTAATTCCAGTTCTATTTTTAAAAGCTGAATATAAAGTTCCATCGTCAAGATTTTCTATTTCGCCACCCACAGGTAATCCTTGTGCAAGTTTTGTAATTTTTGCACTCGTTTTTTTAAGACTGTCTTGAATATAGTAGGCTGTCGTTTGACCCTCAACAGTTGCACTTGTTGCTAATATAACTTCTTGAATATTTTCTTCAATAACTCTTTCTACTAATGAGTTGATTAGGAGGTCTTCTTTTCTTTGACCAGCAGATGAAATTGTTCCACCAAGAATATGAAAATATCCCTTATAAATATTTGAATTTTCTATGGACCACTGATCAGCAATATCTTCAACAACACATATTTTGTTATACTTTTCTTTTGTGTTTTCGCAGTTATTACATCCTAAAGAATTAGATTTTAAAGTGCCACAAGACTGACATCTAATAACATTTTTATAAACTTGAGCTAGAGTGTTGGCCATTGGTTTAACCAATTCATCTCTATTATTAATAAGTTTTAATACAATTCTTTTTGCTGATTTTGGGCCTAGGCCTGGAAGTTTAGCAATTAATTTAATTAACTCTTCTATTTCACTAATATTTTGCATGTTATTAAAGTGGCCATTTAAATCCAGGAATGCCAAATCCACTTGTAGACTTTGAAATTTCTTCAGCTGTTTTGGATTTCAATTCAGATTTTGCATTATTATGAGCTGCTACTATTAAGTCTTCTATTATAACTTTATCTTCTTTCATCACTTCGTCTGACAAATTTATTTTAATCATTTCGTTTTCACCATTTAATGTAACTTTTACAGAATTAGAACCCGATGCTCCCTCAACCTGAATATTCTTAATTTTTTCCTGGCTCTCTTTCATTTTAGACTCTAATTCTTTAGCTTTATCTAAAATCTTAGTAAAATCAGTCATTCTTATTTTCTTTCTCATTAGTTTTAACATCAATCAGCTCTGCATCTGGAAACTTTTCTAAAATATTTTTATAAGTTAAAGATTTTTTTACACTTTCTACTAACTCTTTTTTTAAATTAACTTCTGTTTCTTTTTTAGATGGTTGGCCTTTAGTCTTGCTGAGTGTTATTATCCATCTATTATTCGTCCATTCATAAAGTTTTAAAGATAAATCTTTAATAAAATCTTTATCTAGACCTTCATTAAATGAAATTTCAATTCTTTGATCTTCAAAACTAACAAGATTAACATTTTTTTCTAATTCATATTTTAATTTATTCTCTTTTTTTGAAGAACATATTTCTAATAAGTCATCAAAAGAATTTATAAGATTAGTCTGTGTTTCAACTTCTTTATTATCTTTCAATGTTACGTTTTTCTCTTGAGCAATATTTTTCATTTGACCAATTGTTTCTGCCTTATCTTTTAATCCAAATAAATCTTCACCATTTTTTTTTTGTGAAAGAGATGTTTTGCTAATATTTTCATTTGTCTGATGTGAGCCTTCATAGCTAGCGTCTGAGCTGTTTTTGATACCTTTTAAATGAATTAATCTAATTAAGAACATTTCCATTGATAAATGCTGATTGGAAACAATATCAAGCTCTTCTAATGCTTTAATAGCAAACTGCCAAAATAATATTAAAGTTTCATTGTTAACTTTTTCAGAAATTTCTTTAATTCTATTAAATTCCTCATCATTTAATGAAAAATTTGTACCATCAATGTTTAATGACTCGATGTTTTTAAAATAATATAAAAGCTCTAAAAAATCATTTATAAAAATTTTAGGTTCAACACCTTGGTTATAAATTTCTCTATATACATTCAAAACCTCTGTTTCTTTGCCTTCAAATATAAGCTGAAATAAACTAATTAATTGTGACTTATCAAAGTGACCAAATATTTTTTGCGCAGAAGCTAAATCTAGTTCTTTGTCTTTGTCTAATGTAAGCAATGCTCTATCAAGCAGTGATAAGGCGTCTCTAACAGATCCCTCAGAAATCTTTACAATTAATTTAAGTGCATCATCAGATGCATTACCATTCTCCTTGTCTTTAATTTTTTTTATAAAATGAAATAATTCTAAAGACTTAATTCTAGATAAATCAAATCTTTGACAACGAGAAACTACGGTAATTGGAATTTTTTTTATTTCTGTAGTTGCAAAAATAAATTTTAAATACTCAGGCGGCTCCTCTAAGGTTTTTAGCAATGCATTAAATGCCTGTTTGCTAAGCATATGAACTTCATCGATAATAAATATTTTATATTTAGCTGTGGTTGGGCCATATCTAGAAAATTCAATAAGATCTCTCACATCGTCGACACCAGTTTTACTTGCTGCATCCATTTCCAATACATCAATATGATTTGAATTTGAAATAGCTATACAATTTTCACAAAGATCATCTTTACAAAGTTCATCGATACCATTTGAGCAATTTAAAGATTTTGCAACTATTCTTGCTGTAGTAGTTTTTCCAATCCCTCTAATCCCAGTAAAAAGATAAGCATTAGGGACTTTATTCGCTTTAATTGAATTAGATATTGTTTCAGCAACAACATCTTGACCTATAAGATCAGCAAATGTCTGAGGTCTATATTTTAAAGCTAAAACTTTTGTATTTTTATTCATTTTTATAAGGAGACTAAAACCTGAAAAACTGTCTCTACGACTGCTTCTGTTAAGATCTGGTCGGGTTCAAGCAGTATTCACCTCTAGCCTCCAAAACCATTATAGCAGTAATGTTTTCCAATCTACAAGAAAAGTTTCTGGATTATTTTTCTCTAAATTTATCAGCCTCAAAGACACCTAGCACGTGAAAATCTTGGCAATGAAGTCCTAATTCTTCTAAAGATTTTTGAACTTTTAGATCTTCTATGTGACCATCTAGGTCACATAAGAAAAAATATGATTCAAATGAGTTTTGTTCTGGGTAGCTCTGAAGCTTTGTTAGGTTTACACCATTAATCGCAAACCCTCCTAGAGATTGATAAAGTGCAGCAGGTTTGCTTTTCAATTTAAATAAAAAAGATGTTATATATTTTTTGTCTCCAAAATCTGGTTGATAAACTTCTTTACCCATAACTAAAAATCGAGTTGCATTGCCTTTATCATTTTCAATATTAGGTGCAAGTATTTTAAGTTTATAAATTTTTGCACTTAGTGAAGAGGCGATAGCCGCCTCACTTTTAATTTTTTTTTTTGAAATTGCTTCAGCAGAACCAGCTGTATCAGCGCGTACATGTTCAATAAAATTATTTTTTTTAATAAAATTTGAACATTGAGATAAGCCTTGTGTGTGAGAAAAAACATCTTTTATATCATTTAAGCTAGTTCCTGGTTGTCCTAATAAATTATGTTCAATTTTTTGAAAATGTTCTGCATAAATATTTAATCTATATTTAAAAATTAAATATTCTATTCCAACGTTTCCTGTAATACGATTTGATTCCGGTATTACCATTCGTGAGCCACTTTCTGAGGATGCTTTTACAAAACACTCATCAAATGTCTTACATGGTATAACTTCTGCATTGGGCTCAATTTCAAGTGCCGCTAAATGTGAATAGGCCCCGAAGGTTCCTTGAATGTAAATTTTGCTCATTTTATATTTTATATTCCATAATTTTTTTTATAGCCAGATAATCTTCTTCAGTATCAACCCCTATAGGAGAGGATTTTGCTAAAGCTACATTTATTTTTAACTTATTATCTAAAGCTCTTAACTGTTCTAATTTATTTTTTTTCTCATTATTTGTTTGATCTAGATTAACAAACCTTTTTAATGCGCTTACCTTATAAGAGTAAATTCCAATATGATGATAAATATTTTGACTAACTGTTGATAAATTATCTCTAGTAAAATTTAATGCTTTTGGAAAATTGCTTTCTACCAACTTTTTATCTGTGATAACTTTAACCACATTTCTATTATTTAACATTTTATCATCTTGAATTTTTGCTGCCAATGTACCTATTTCAGCATCTTGATTAATCATGAAATTATTCAAATTAATAATGTCATCTTTATCAATATCAGGTTCGTCTCCTTGTAAATTTAATATGTAGTCAATATTTTTTATATTCAGTTTTTCATAAGCTTCAAAGATTCTATCTGTACCCGTTTCATGATTTTTACTTGTTAAAATTGCCTTGCCTCCATTTTTTAGAACATCACTGAGTATCTCTTGATCATCAGTTGCAACTACTGCTTCGCCGATATTAGCTTCTTCTGCTCTTTTAAAAACATGAGAAATGATCGATAAATTATTAATCTTTAGAAGTGGTTTGCCTGGTAGCCTAGTTGCTGCCATTCTTGATGGAATTAATATTAGTGTTTTTGTCATTATAAAATTACCAATTCTATGCGTCTAACAGCCGCAAAATTATAAAAATTAAGTATTTTTTTAATTATCATGTTATATGTGAAAATAATTATAATTAAATGGATTCGTTCGAACTAAATAAAATTATTGCTGCAATTTTAATGGTTGCACTGCTTGTAATCGGTTTAGGAAAGATTGCAGATGGTGTTTTTCATGTAAAGAAACCCAAAAATCCTGGATATCAAGTTGAAGTAGAAAGCCAATTGACCTCAGGAACTTCTCAAGCCGCCGAAGTAGCAGAAAAAATTGATATTGGTGCTTTTATGACATTGGGTGATGTAGCAAGTGGGGAAAAAATCTTTAAAAAATGTGCAGCATGCCACTCAATAAATAAAGGCGGAAAAAATAAAATTGGCCCCGCGTTATACAATGTTGTTGGGAGAACGGTTGGTAGTTTGGATGATTATAAATATTCTAAAACTTTAGCTTCATACGGCAAACAGTGGACATTTGAGGAATTAAATGGATTCTTACAAAAACCTGCTTCTTACTTAAAAGGAACTAAAATGTCTTATGCTGGTTTAAGAAAAGAGAAAGATAGAGCCTCTATAATTAAATACTTAAATCAAAACAGTGATAGTCCTAAGCTGCTACCTTAGTTTACCAAAACAATACAACAAGATACTTTTTTGAACATGCACTCTATTAAGTGCCTGTAGCCATACTTTTGAATTTTTCCCTAGAAAAACTTCACTCGAGACCTCTGTGCCTCTTGGTAGACAATGTAAAAAAGTTGCATTCTTTTTAGCAAGGCTCATTAATTTGGAATTAATTTGAAAGCTCTTAAAATCTTTAATTTTTTTGGTTTTATTAACTTTATCGTTTAAAGAAATAACCTTATCTGAAAAAATAACATCAGCATTTTTTACTGCTTTTTTAGCATCATTATAAATATTAATTTTTCCTTTATGTTTTTTTACCCAATCAAGTACAAATTTTTTAGGTTCATAATTTTTAGGGCAACCAATACTTAATTTAAAAGAAAACTTAACTGATGCGGCAATTAAACTATTAAGAACATTATTTGAGTCTCCAATCCAACAGATGTTTAATTTTGAAATAGGCTTTTTTTTAATCTCTTCGACTGTAAAAATATCTGATAAAACCTGCGTTGGGTGTGATGATGGACTCAACCCATTAATAATAGGTATTGTTAAATATTTACTAAATTCCTCTATTTTTTTATCACTATCAGTTCTCAACATAAAACCATCACCATAAGTTGATAAAATTCTTGCTGTATCAGCTAAACTCTCACCTCCTTTTCCAAGATGTAGTTCATTTGCTCTAAGTGTTATGGTTCCACCTCCTAATTGTTTTATTGCAAGATAAAAGCTTAGTCTTGTTCTGAGACTTGATTTTTCAAACATTTGAATAAGTAATTTTCCCTTTAAAGGATTATCTTTATCGACATCAAGCGTACTGAATTTTTTTCTTTTATCTTTTCTTTTTTTTGCATCAGTTACAATTTTTCTAAGGTCTGTCGCAGGTATGTCTTTAAGTGTAATAAAATGGTTCATTTTTATTTTTGGGTTAAGCAAACTTTTTTGATAATTTTTATAGCCATATCTATTTCTTGTTTTTTAACATTAAGTGGGGGTAGTATTCTTATGACGTTTTCTGCAGCTCTAATTGTCAATAATTTATTATCCATTAATTTTTGAATAAATTTTGTTTGATCTTTGTGTAGCTGTAATCCAATCAATAAACCAACACCTCTCACTTCTTTAATTATTTTTGGAAAGTCCTTTTTTAATTTATTCAACTCAGAGTGAAAATATTTCGATACTTTTTTAACATTAGCAAGAAATCCTTTTTCAAATATTTGATCTAAAACTGCATTTCCGACAGACATTGCCAATGGATTTCCACCAAATGTTGAGCCGTGAGTTCCTGCTGTCATTCCAGATGCTACTCTTTTATTCATTAAAACTGCCCCAAGTGGAAAACCACCTCCAATGCCTTTAGCTATTGGCACAATATCAGGTTTAATTTTTGAGCTTTCAAAGGCAAAAAAATTACCAGATCTACCTATTCCGCATTGAACTTCATCCAAAATTAATAAAATTTTTTTCTCATTACAGATTTTTCTTAATCCCTTTAGACACCAATCTGGAATAACTTTAATTCCACCTTCTCCCATAATGGTTTCAACCATGATTGCAGCTGTTCTATTCGTTATAGATTTCTTTAGTGACTTATGATCTCCAAACTTGAAATGATCAAATCCATCAACTTTTGGCCCAAAACCTTCTGTCATTTTTTTTGATCCACTGGCATAAATTGTGGCCAATGTTCTTCCATGAAATGAATTTTTTACACAAAGAATTCTATTTTTATTTGGTTTTCCTATTGAATAGAAATATCTTCTTGCAGCTTTAATTGCTGCTTCTGTTGCTTCTGCTCCACTATTTTGAAAGATAACAAAATCAGCAAAAGTTTTTTTAGCTAATCTTGTAGCTAACTTTTCACCTTCTGGAATTACAAATGCATTAGACACATGCCAAAGTTTTTTAGCTTGTTTGTTAATTGCTTTTATTAGGTATGGATTAGCGTGTCCTAAAGAGTTAACTGCAATCCCTTGGACAAAATCTAAATATTTTTTTCCATTCGTTGAGTAAAGAAAACTTCCTTTTCCATAATTAAACGAAATTTTTCTTCTATTATAATTTTTTGCTAAAGCACTCATGGTTTAAGACTTAATTTTATAACCTTTTTTGTAAAGAAAAAAAGCCACATACCACATTACAATACTTAAAATTGTTAAATAGATTAATCCTATAGTTATTGATCCATCTGACTTTCCTAAAAAACCATATCTAAATCCATCAATCATATAAAAGAATGGGTTAATATGGCTAATAGTTTGAAAAAATTTAGGAAGTTTGTCTATAGAATAAAATACACCAGATAAAAAACTTAATGGAGTAATAATAAAGTTGGTGACAGTTGCTGTATGGTCAAATTTTTCAGCCCACAGACCAGTAATAAAACCTAAGCTTCCTAATATAAAAGCGCTTAAAAAACCAAAAATAAAAATAAATAAAATATTACTTATTGGCATCTCAACTATTAGAGAGAAAACACCTATAGAAATTATGGCAATTAAAAAACTTCTTGTGAGAGCTGCTAATATTATTGCCATTGAAACTTCTAATGCTGATAAAGGCGCATAAAGCATATCAACAATATTTCCCTGAATTTTTCCAATCATTAATGATGACACTGAATGACTAAATGACTGAGTTAAAATACTCATCGCAATTAAACCTGGTGCTAAAAAACTGATAAAAGAATAACCAAGAACATCTCCTCTATTATTCCCTAAAGCCAAAGATAAAACTGACAAAAATAACAGGCTAGATACAAGTGGAGATAGTAATGTTTGCTGCCAAACTACCATAAACCTATTGCATTCTTTAAGCCATAAACTTTTAAAACCAATCCAATTTATAAAACCAAATTTTTTTACACTAATTTCATATTTCTTATTCAATTCAACCATAAGTAATCATATATAAATTTTGTGAAATTTGTGTACAAAACAAAAATATCTATTGTTTTTTTTTTAATCTTGTGTGATCTGTATATAGTTATTAAAATTAATTAACATACTAAATGTAGATTATGAGCTGGAACGAAGAAAAAGTTAGCAAACTAAAAGAGCTTTGGGGGAAAGGAAGCACGGCAAGTCAAATTGCTGAAATAATTGGTGGAATTAGCAGAAATGCAGTTATTGGTAAGGCTCATAGATTAAACTTGTCATCAAAAATTAAAACTAGAAATGCTTCATCAAGTCAAAGTTTTAACAGCAACTCAGAAGAAAATAATTTCAAACAAAAACAAGGAAGAAAAAGTAAGTTTAAGTCTTTGCTTATTGAAAAAGATTTTGAGCCAGAAAATCCTAAAAAATTAGAAGAACTAGATGAAAGCTCTTGTAAATGGCCCGTTGGACATCCTGAGGAAGAATCATTTTATTTTTGTGGAAGATCCTCTTTAAAAGATTTTTCATATTGTAAACTTCATTTACTATATGCTTATCAGCCAAAAGGTAAAAGAGAAGAGCCCACTACTACTGATAAAGAAGATGATGTACCACAGTATATTAAGAAAAAAGTTAATACTGCTTAATAATATTTTCTTCTAAAACTATTATTTTTTATTTCTATTTTTCCCATCAAGAACTCTCACAATAGATTTGATAATTAAATACAATAGAAATGAAAAAATTAAAAATATTAAAATATAAATAAAATTAATCGCCATTTAATAAATTATACAATTTTAGTTTAAAAAATTCTATTAAGAATTAGTAGATTTATATTTTTTAGTAGAAAATTGACCACCATCTCTCCACATGTAGCAATATTTTTCAACTTCTTGCTCGAATTGCCGTGTGCTTGGAACTCCTACGTCAGAATTAGTTTGATATTTATTTGAAGAAATATTGTCATACTTTAATAGAATAAGTTGGTCTACTGTCAATAATGGTTTTGGAAATAATTGAAATAATTTTGCTGAAATATTTGCAGCAAAAAATGGAAAGGGAATTAGCAATCTATTCTTATTAATTAGCTTTAATAATTTTTGTAAAATTGCTTTTAAAGAAATAACATCAGGTCCTACACACTCAATTATTTTAGAATGTATATTTTTAGAAATAACATGAAAGATGGTATCTGTTAAATCAGAACAATGAATTGGAGTAAATTTAGTATCTCCATTATAATAAAGTGGAAAAAATGGAAGCCTACCTAACAAAGTCATAAAGTTTGTAGTAAAATTGTCATCTACTGAATAAACTACTGATGGTCTTAATATAGTTGCTAGTGGAAAATTTTTTTGAATGTTGATCTCTCCCTCTAACTTACTTTTTGCATACTTTGAATCTATAGCATCATTAATGCCTAATGCTGATAAATGAATAAATTGCTGAACTTTATATTCCTTGCAAAGTTTAGCTAAAATAGATGGAAAAATAGAGTGAATATTTTTAAAAGTATTTCCCTTGCCACTTTCATATAAAATGCCGATTAAATTGATACAAATATCAGTTTGAGTAAAAAGTTTTCTAATCTTTTTTTCGTCAAAGATATTAGCTTCAACTATATCTATATAGCCAGCATTAGCCTGGGTTTTTATTACATATCCTTTTTGATGAAGGTTTCTAGTGACTACAGTAACCTTATAATTATTTTTAGTAAGCTTTCTGATTAAATGACGACCTATTTGACCGCTTCCGCCAAAAATTAGACAATTTTTTACTTTCATATATATATAATTAAAAATGAATATTGATATTAAACTTCACAAGAATGATCTACCAGAAGATTTAGATTTAGGCAATATTATAGCGGTTGATGGAGAATTTATGGGTCTTAATGTTAAGCGTGACCCTTTATGTCTTATTCAAATATCAAGTGGAAATTCTGATGCGCATATTATTCAGCTAGATAGAAAAAATTATAATGCTCCAAATTTAAATAAAGTTCTTTCTGATGAGTCAATTACAAAAATATTTCATTATGGAAGAGCAGATATGGCTCATATCAAATACTATTTAAAAACAGACACTAAAAATATTCTTGATACTAAAATTGCTTCAAAATTAGCTAGATCTTATTCAGATAGCCATTCTCTTAAAACTTTAATTAAAGAATTTATAAACATTGATGTCAGTAAACAATTTCAGAGTTCAGATTTTGGAGGTGAATTGTCACCAGCTCAACTCAAATATTGTGCAAATGACGTTATTTATTTACATAAAATTCATGAAGAACTAAATAAAATTCTTATTAGAGAAAAACGAGTCGATTTATATAGTGAATGTTTAAAATTTTTAAAAACTAGAGTTGACCTTGATTTGGCTTTATTCAAAGATGATATATGGGCCCATTAAATGAAAAAAAAAGATTATAAAAAAATTGCAAAAAACGTAATCGACTTAGAAATTAAAGCCTTAAAAAAACTGAAGAGTTCAATTAATGATTCCTTTAACGAAGCAGTCGAAGTAATTGCAAAATGTCAATCTAAGGTAATTCTATGTGGAGTTGGAAAAAGTGGACTAATAGCAGCTAAAATTTCAGCTACACTTTCTTCTGTTGGAACTCCTTCTTTTTCTCTATCTGCAAACGATTGTTCTCATGGAAATCTTGGTAGTATCTCTAAAAAAGATATTTTAATTCTAATAAGTTACTCAGGTTCTACTGAGGAATTAAAAAACATCATAAAGTACGCAAATCGAAACAGAATTACTTTGATAGGCATAATGTCTAAAAAAGATTCTATACTATATAAAGCCTCAGATATTAAGTTGCTTATACCAGAAGTCACTGAAGCTGGTCTTGGAATTGTACCAACTGCTAGCACTATTAATCAGTTAAGTATTGGAGATGCTTTAGCAGTATCCACGTTAAATAGAAAAAAAATAAGTAAAAAAGATTTTAAAAAATTTCATCCATCGGGAAGCCTTGGAGTTAAACTAAGAACAGTTGAAGAGTTAATGATTACTGGAAGTAAAATTCCTTTTGTTAATGAGGAGTTAAAAATGAAAAAAGCATTACAAATTATATCAAACAAAAAGCTTGGAACTTTAATTATTCAAAATAATAAAAAAGTTACAATAGGGATCATTACAGATGGCCAAATAAGAAGATTCAATGAAAAAAAGAGCAATCTCCAAGACTTAACTGTGAAAAAGGTAATGACCTTAAATCCTATTAGCGTCGATCAAGATACACTTGCTGAAAAAGCTTTATCTATAATGAATGCAAAAAAAATTACCTCTTTATGTGTAAATAGTAAAAAAAATAAAAAAAAAACAATTGGAATTTTGCACATACACAGCATATTGCAGTCGAATATTCATTAAATGAATAAAAAAACCATAATACAAGTTGTAATGGTTTTTTTAATTATTTTTATCTCTTTATTATTTTATTTGAAATATTTTAATAAAAGTTCTAAAAATTTAAAAAAAAATACAATTATTAAAAATATTGATATTAACCAGAGTGATACATCAAACTATATTGATAATATTAACTATATCTCCTCGGACACCAAGGGAAATAAATATCAAATAACAGCAGAACAGGCTGAAATTAAGGTAGATAATCCTGATTTAATGTTTTTAAAAAATGTTATCGCTTATATTTTTGTAAAAGATTCTGATACAATTAAAATTACTTCTGATTTGAGTGAATACAATACAAAAAATTATGATACTACTTTTTCTAAAAATGTAATAATTATTCATCCTGACCACAAAATAACTGGGGAATATGCAAAATTTTCTTTTTTAAATAACCTTGGAACAATTACTACAAATGTTGTTTATATTAGAGATAAAATAAATTTATTTGCTGATAGAATAGAAATGGACATTATTACTAAAGACACTAAAATTTTTATGAACGATAGCACTGAAAAAGTGCTAGTAGAAGGAACTAAATAATATGGGAATAATTAAAAAATTTAGAATCAAATCATTTAAAAATCCTCAGCCCATAATCTCATTAGAAAATATATCTCTATCATTTGGTAATAGAAAAATTTTAGATAATGTAAGTTTTAAAATTAATCAAGGACAAATTTTAGGAATGTTGGGACCTAATGGAGTTGGAAAATCAACAATTTTTAATATGATTACTGGTTTAATTAAACCAGACTTCGGTAAGATTAAATTTAATGGTACTGATGTAATCAATTACCCAATATATTTAAGAACTACAAAATTTAAAATTGGTTATGTTCCTCAATATGGGGGTTACTTTAGCGATCTTACCTTGCTAGAAAATTTAAAAGCAATTGCAGAAATAGTGATTACAGACAAAAACTTAATTTATCATAAAATTGATCAACTAATTGCTAAATTTGAGCTAGATGCTATCCGTGACACTAAGGCAGAATTTTTATCTGGCGGTCAAAAAAAAAAATTAGTAATTGCTTTAGCTTTATTAAGTGATCCAAAGGTGCTCTTACTTGACGAGTGTTTTGCAGCACTAGATGTGCTCACAATCAAAATGCTCCAAGAAATTATTGTTAACTTACAAACAGAAAATAACATAACTATTTGTATCTGTGATCACCAAGCAAGAGATCTACTTTCTTGTGTAGATGTTGCGGTAATTTTATCTAATTGTAAAATTGTAGCACAAGGATCTCCAAATGATTTAGTAAATAATATTGATGCGAAAAATGCTTACTTTGGGGACTCATTTAAATTTAATTAGTCGATGTCAAAAGTTCTAATCATAAAAAATAAAATTAAAGATTTTGATAAAAAGATAAAAGTTAGTGGTGATAAAAGCCTAAGTATTAGATGGGTTTTACTTGCATCGCAAGCAACTGGAGTATCTAAAGCCTATAATCTTTTAATGTCTGAGGATGTCCTTGCAGCTCTAGATTCTATAAAAAAACTAGGAATAAAAGTAAAGATACATAATAACTATTGTGAAATATTTGGTGGTGGAATTAATGGTTTTAAATATAAAAAAAATTTAACAATAGAGGCAAGAAACTCTGGAACGCTAGGAAGACTGATATTAGGTTTATTAATTAAGTCACCAAAAAAAATAAAGTTAATTGGTGATAAAAGTTTATCTAAAAGAGATTTTTCAAGAGTAACCCTGCCTTTAGAGAGGTTCGGTGCTAAATTTTATTATAAGACAAAGAATAAACTACCTCTATCAATTCTTGGCTCTCAGTCTGTAAAAGGTATTAAGTATCTAGAAAATAAAGGTTCAGCCCAGTGTAAAAGTAGTGTGATGTTTGCGGCTCTTAATGCGTCGGGAACAACATCTATTAAAGCAAAAAAATCAAGAAACCATTCTGAATTACTTTTTAAGTACCTAAAAATACCTATAAAAATTAAAAAAAATAAAAAATATGATTTTATAGATGTTAAGCAACCAAAAAAAATTAAAGCTTTTAATTATCAAATTCCTGGAGACATAAGCTCAAGTGCATTTTTTATGGCACTTACAACACTTGCAAATAATTCAAAACTTTTGATTAAAGATGTAAACATTAACCCTTCAAGAACAGGTGTGATTACCATTTTAAAAAAGATGGGGGCTAAAATAATATTAAAAAATAAAAGAAGTTATAGAGGTGAAAAAATATCCAACATTTTTATAAAAAGCTCAAATAACCTTAAGGCTATAAATTGCCCGACAGAACTAAACAGTAGTGCCATAGACGAATTTTTAGTTATTTTTTTAGTAGCAGCAAGAGCAAAAGGAATTTCTTATTTTAAAGATCTATCTGAGTTAAACCAAAAAGAAAGTCCGAGGTTAAACTTGGGATCTAAAATTTTGAATATGATGGGTATAAAAACAGAACTAACAAAAGACTCTATTAAGATTTATGGGCAACCTAATTTAGATATGACAAAACCAATTATAATCAAAAATTATCTAAAAGATCATAGGATTTTCATGATGAGCACAATTGCTGCTTTAACTTTTGGTGGGCAATGGAAAATTCATGACAAAGATTCTATAAATACTTCATTTCCTTCTTTTCTAAAAATAATTAAAAAGATAAATAATAAATAAATTAATATGAAAAAATATAAAAAAACATGTTTGCAGGTGGCAATTGATTCGCCCGCGGCTGCAGGCGCTGGTACACAAGCAAAGCTAATCTCTAAACATTATAAACTTTTGCATCTTGATTCTGGAAAAATTTATCGTCTTCTGGCTTATTTAAAAATAAAAAATCCAAAAAAATTTAACTACGCTTTTGTTTCAAAAAAAATGAAAGCTTTAAAAATGTCAGACCTGCAGAGTAAAAGACTTTTATCTGATGATGTTGGTAGTATGGCTTCAGTAATCGCAAAAGATATAAAAATCAGAAAACTAGCACATAACTTTCAAATGGAATGTGCTTACAATCCATCAAAAAAATACAAGGGATCCATCATTGATGGGAGAGACATAACTTACAATATTATGCCAGAGGCTGATCTTAAATTTTTTATAACCGCAAGTGCTAAAACCAGGGCACTTAGAAGATATAAGGAGCTAAAAGGATTAAATAAAAAAATATCACTCAATGAAGTACTAAAAAGCATAAAAAAACGTGATAAAAGTGACTATAATAGAAAGGTTTCGCCTTTAAAAAGAACAAAGGATCAATACTTGATATCTTCTGAAAATGAATCTAAAAGATCATGCTTTTTAAAAATAAAACAAATAATAGATAAAAAATTAACACTTAATGGAAATATACAATAACCTAGAAACCGCTGCTTCAAAAGAATTTGAACAACTATTAAATTCTCAATTTACAAAAACCGCAAACCTTGAAGAGGGGAAAATTATTACAGGTGTCGTAAATAAAGTAACTGATAACTTTGTATTTCTTGAGGTGCCAGGTTTAAAATCAGAGCCAATCTTAGACATCAATGAATTAAAGAGCATGGGTATGCTTGATAAAGCAAAAGTAGGTGAAACCATTTCTGTTCTTCTTGAAAGATTAGAAGATAAAAAAGGTGAAGTATTGGTATCAGCTTCTAAAGCGCAAAAAATTCAAGGTTGGGATAAGCTAGTTGAAGCTTATGAAAAGAACGAACCTATTATGGGTAAAATTACTGGACGTGTTAAGGGCGGTTGTATTGTAGAGCATATCGACACTGGATCTTTAATGTTTCTACCAGGATCACAAATTTCAGACAAACCATTAAAAGATATTAGTCACCTAATGAACGAACCACAAAAGTTTGCTCTTATTAAGCTAGATAAAGTTAGAGGAAATGCCTGTGTTTCTAGAAGAGAAATTATTTCGTCATTTAAAAAAGAGGATAAAATTAAGATTGTTGAAAAATTCAAAGTTGGAGACATAATTAAAGGAGCTGAAGTAAAAGGATACAGTTCATTTGGTTGTTTTTTTAGTGTTAATGGTGAGCTTGATGTATTAGTCCACCTTCAAGAAATTTCTTATTCAAGAGTTAATCACCCTGACGAAGTTTTTACTATTGGTGAAAAACATGATTTATTAGTAATTACAGTAGATAAAGAAAAATTACAGGTAGGTTGTTCAGTGAAACAGCTTTTACCAGACCCTTTTGAAAATATTTCTAATTATAAATTAAATAAAATCTATAAAGTTAAAGTTGTTAAATTAATGGATTTTGGTGCATTTTGTGAACTAGAAAAAGGATTATCAACTTTATTGCACTCAAGTGAATTAAGCTGGACTAAAAAAAATATATCAGCTAAAAAAATGTTTAAAGTTGGTGACGAGATTGATTGTGTTATCACTGAAATTGATAAAGAGAAAAGAAGAGTTGCAATCTCACATCGTTTAACAACAGAAAATCCATTTGAAACATTTGAGAACAAGTACCCAGTTGATTCAGAGGTCGAGGGTGAAGTTGTTAGTAAAAACGAATACTCTATCTTTTTAAAAATTGATGGAATAGATATTGATGCATTCTTACATTGCAATGACCTAACTTACCTTACAAATGCAGAAGAGGAGTTAGCTAAACATAAAATTGGTGATAAATTAAAAGTTAAAGTTTTAGAAATTAAAGCTGCAGAACAAAAGGTTAGAGTTGGCTTACGTCAAACTCAACCAGATCCATTTAGTTGGTTTAAAGATAAAAAAGTTAAACAAGCTATTACTGTTAAAATTATTTCAACAGATAATAAGGGGTTAGTTGTTAGGCCTGAAGGTTGTGAAATGGACTTTACTATCAAAAAATCAGCTATAGCCATTAATGCAGCTGACGCTAGACCTACAAGATTTATGGGTGGTGAGAGGATTGACTGTGCTATCCAAGAATTGGATATAGAAAAAAGAAAAGTTACATTAAGTATTAAATTACTTGAAGAGATTGAAAGAAAAGTAGCATTAGATACATACGGCTCTGAAGCGAGTGGTAAAAACTTACCTTTCTCATCATTATCTGACGATTTAGAAAAAAAGAAAAAAGAAGAAGAATAAAAAATTGGCTATTGTAAAATCAAAGCTTTTAAACCAACTAAAAAAATCATATCCGAATTTCCTCAAAAAAGATCTTGAGAAAGTTGTGTCTGTAATTTTAAGTGAAATTAAACAAGCTCTAAAACGTGAAGATCGAGTTGAATTGAGAGGTTTTGGTATGTTTTCAACAAATATTCAAAAAGCTAGAATATCTAGAAACCCTAAAACTGGAGAAAAAGTAAATACACCAGAAAAAAAAACAATTCACTTTAAAATGGCTAAGGAAATGTTTAAAAAATTAAACAATGACGAATAAAAATATCTTCGTAGCCTGTGATGTATCAAGCCAAAAAGAAATATTAGATTTATTAGAATTAATTCATGACGATATTTCAGGAATTAAAATCGGGCTACAATATATCACTCAAAGAAGCCCTGAAGAAATAAGAGAACTTTCAAAGTTTAAAAAACCTATTTTTTATGACGGAAAATTTTTTGATATTAAAAACACGTTAGTTGAATCAGTAAAATCACTTAAAAATTTAAATGTAAATTATGCAACAGTTCATCTCCTAAATGGATTAGATGCTCTTAAGGCAGCAAATCAAGCTGCACAAGAAATTGATTTAAATTTATTAGGTGTTTCTATTTTAACAAGTTTTAGTGATGAAGATTTGGAAAGCTTAGGATTTAATAACAAAGTTGAAGATCAGGTTAAAAGACTAATTAAAATTGCAATGGAGGCTAACTTGCACGGTGTGATTTGTAGCCCACTTGAAACTAGAATGATTAAAGAAATTGCACCAAACCTTAAATGTTTTACACCAGGGATTAGAGTAAAAGATACAAAAGACGATCAAAAAAGAACCATGAATGCTAATGAGGCAATTATGGAAGGCAGTGACTGTCTGATAATTGGCAGACCTATCACTAAAGGTGATCCAAAAGAAAATATAAAAAATATTCTTTCGTCCATAGATTAGATGAAGTCAAAAATTTGTGGAATCTCCGATTCTGAAACATTAAAATATTTAATAGAACACCCTAATGCACCTCAATATATTGGTTTTATTGTTAATTACCCAAAATCTAAAAGATTTGTTGAACACAACCAACTTAAAGAACTTTTAAAAATAAATAAAAATAATTCAAAATATGTTGCGGTATTAGTTCGGCCTGATCAAAATATTCTTGAAGAAATAAAAGATTTACCTTTTGATTATTATCAAATTTATGACTGCAGTCCAGCTGAGGTAAAATCTATTATAGAAAAGTATAATAGAAAAATTATAGTTGCTATCACTGTCAAAGATCAAAGTGATGTTATAAAATATATGGATTACAATGAACTTGTAGACATAGTATTATTTGACAGTAAAGGTTATGAAAAAAGTATATCTTTTGATCACCAATTAATTAGAAATCTTAAAATAAATAAAGAATTAATGCTGGCAGGAAATATCCAAATAGAAGATAATATTGAAAATTATAAAGAAATAGCAGACATTGTAGATATTTCTGGTGGTCTAGAAACTTCTGGATTAAAAGATATTTCAAAAATAAATATTTTTTTAAACAAAATTAAACAAATTAATGATGAAGCTTAAAAAGAAAATTCCTTTAATTGATCAGCACGATAAAAGTGGTTTTTGGGGTGGCAAGTTTGGTGGTAATTTTATCCCTGAGACCTTAAAAAAGCCTGTTGAAGATTTAACAATTTTGTTTGAAAAGCTTAGATATGACAAAAAATTTCTAAAACAAAGAGATTATTACTTTAAGAACTATATAGGTTCGCCAACCTCATTTATAAAGCTTCAAAACCTATCAGAGCATTTAAAAGGTGCTCAAATATATGCCAAAATGGTGTCTGAGGCCAACGGAGGTGCTCATAAAATATATAATGCAACAGTTCATTGTCTTATTGCTAAAAAAGCAGGCAAAAAATATGTCGTAGGTGATACAGGTGCTGGCTATGCTGGTAAAATGTTAAGTATGGCTGCTAAAAAATTTGGTCTTAAGTGTAAAATATTCATGGGTGCAAAAGACATCAAAAGACAAAAGCCAAATGTTGATGCAATGAAAAAAAATGCTGCTGAAGTTGTGCCCGTTTATTCTGGGAGCCAAACATTGGTTGATGCTGTGAGTGAATGTATGCGATATTGGGTTTCAAATTGTGACAATACTCATATGTGTGTTGGTTCAACAGTAGGCCCAAATATATTTGTTAAAATTTGTGGTTGGAGTACAGCTCAAATTTCAAGAGAATTAAAAATTCAAATTCAATCTGAATTTAAAAAAATTCCAAAAAAAGTTAAACTTATTAATTGTGTTGGTGGGGGGAGTTCAGCCTACGGTTTTTGGAGTGAGTTTATGGATTATGATAAAAAACAAATTGAATTGATTGGTGTTGAAGCAGGTGGGCCAAAAAATTCTAAACTTCATGCTGCACCTTTAACAAGTGGCGCTAAACTTGGAATATTGCATGGTGCCGCTGCTTATGTTTGTCAAAACAATGAAGGACAAATTAATGATACTGCTTCTATTTCTGCTGGATTAGATTATCCAGGAGTGTCTCCCATTCACTGTTTTTTAAAAGATACAAAGAGAGCAAGGTATACATCTGCAACAGATGAGGATGCTTTAAATGCTTACAAACTTGTAACCAAACTTGAAAAAATAAACCCTAGTTTAGAACCAAGTCATGCCTTTGCAGAAGCAATCAAAATTGCTCCTAAGTTAAGCAAGGATACAATCATTATAGTAAACTCTTGCGGAGATGCCAAAAAAGATCGGGACATTTTAAAAGCAAGATTAGGGAAGATTAACTAAGATGTCATTAATTAACTTAGCATTTAAAAAAACTAAAAATGAAAAAAGACCTGCTTTACTCACTTACACAGTTGCAGGTGACAATAGTAAAAAAAAATCATTAGATATATTAAAATCAATTGCAAACTATGCTGATATTTGTGAGATAGGCTTTCCTCATAACACTCCAATCGCAGATGGCGGTCAAATTCAATCAAGTGCTTATAGAGCTTTAAAAAATGGAATTAAAATAAAAGATGTTTTTTCAATAGTAAAAGATTTTAAAAAATCTAAACAAGCCAAACCAGTAATTTTAATGGGTTACTATAATATGATTTATCAATATGGTGATAATAACTTTATCAATATTTGTAAAAAAGTTGGTGTTGATGGTTTAATTGTTGTTGATTTACCTTATCCAGAAAACAAAGATTTTGCTAAAAAATGTAAGAAGAAAGATATTAGCTTTATTCAATTGGTCTCTCCTACTACCTCACCAAACAGAATGAAAAAAATTATTAGAGATTCTCATGATATGGTCTACTACATCAGTATGCTCTCAACGACGGGTGGAAAACTAAAGGTTTCACCTAAAAAAATTCTTGAGAGATACAATAAAATTAAAAGTCTAAATAGGAATAAAAATATTGTAATCGGGTTTGGGATTACTGAAAAGACAATAGCATCACTAAGAAAGGCTGATGGATTGGTAGTTGGGAGTGCTTTGTGCAAGGAAATATCAAAATCAATCGAAAAGAGACAAAATCCTGTCACAAATGTAACTAATATTGTAAAAAGATTAAGAAACAAAATTGCATGAATTGGATTAAAAAAACTCTACGTTTCGGTGAGAAGATAAAAAAAATAATTAAGAAACGTGCAAGCAAAGAAGAAATTGCTAATAGTGACTGGACATCTTGTTGTAAAGGTCCGATTTTAAAAAAAGATTTAGAAGATAATTTATGGGTTTGCCCATCTTGCAATAAGCATCACAGAATAAGTCCTCGTCAAAGATTTGATGTTATTTTTGGTAAAAATAATTATGAAGTTTTAAAAACTC
>Ga0209402_10000949_pt1 | contig 33178 bp, 26 predicted proteins | sample ArcticOcean_MG_C_3_FD_187437 | JGI IMG/M metagenome (GOLD analysis project Ga0209402, IMG submission 187437) | Marine microbial communities from western Arctic Ocean - ArcticOcean_MG_CB8_126 (SPAdes) (version 2) | ecosystem: Environmental > Aquatic > Marine > Oceanic | place: Arctic Ocean... | reverse complement strand
GCGGGTATATTCGCCGTTTTTCCTTGATCGGTAGCCATCCCCAGCGTGGTGTAACGCTTAAGGTGTTCAACCGAACGGAAACCTTCCTGATATGAAAGCTTCACATCCTTGACGGTCACGTCGTTCTGTAGGTCCAGCCATGAGCGAGCTGAACTCTCCTTAACATACCAGAATGCTGAAACATCTGCGTCCTCATCTTCCGCTCTTAATTCTTCCGTGTTGACAGGGGAATAACCCAATTCTTTTGCCGCAATATTGCCAGCATTGCGGCCTTCCTTAAGCGCAGCGGAAAGTGTCATTGTCCCACCTGCAGATCCAGCAACGGTCATGCCGAGGGGCGTGTCTACTCCGGGCACGAAAGCGGCGATATCCTGGCTCCAAATGGGTCGACCTCCTGTGTGGCACGTCAAGTAAACGTTCGGGTTCCATCCACCCGAAACTGCCAGACAGTCCGCAGAAATCTTTTCACCATTCGCGAGGATCAGCGAACGGATTCCGTGACGACCTTTGGTGTCGACAACCCGCCCCCCCATAACGATGCGGGCCCCACCAAGTTTAACCGGCGGAGTACCGCCTCGGCTATCAATCACTGCCGAAATTTCCACACCCTTGGAAGCGAGATCAGTCGCTGTGCGCCAGCCGTCGTCGTTGTTTGTAAATACTGCAACCTTCTTTCCTGGCACGACACCCCATCGGTTCACATAGGCGCGCACGGCACCTGCGAGCATCACGCCAGGCCGATCATTGTTACCGAAGGCGATCGGCCGTTCAGTCGCCCCAGCGGAAAGAATTGCACGTTTGGCATACACCCTCCAGAGAATCTGCCGGGGGGCGTCACCACTCGAAGGTAAATGATCCGTCTTTCTTTCAAGTGCCCCGTAGATGCCATGATCGTATGCACCGTAAACTGTCGTACGGGGCATTAATTGGACATTGTCTATTGATCCTAATTCCGCAAGCGCCTCACCGATGAAGTTAGCCCCATTTTCACCCGAAACGTCGTATGTTTCGGAATTGAGGCGTCCACCCATCTGAAAATCTTCATCTGCAAGGATTACTCGTGCACCCGCTCGCCCCGCCGCTAAGGCTGCAGTAATTCCAGAGGGACCCGAACCAATGATAAGAACATCGCAGTGTAAAAACCTCTTGTCATAACTGTCCGGGTCCGGTTCGCCCGAAAGTCGGCCCAAGCCAGCAGATGCGCGGATAATTGGCTCGTAAAACCTTTCCCAAAACGATCTAGGCCACATAAACGTTTTATAATAAAACCCGGCAGCTAAGAAGGGCGAGAGGAGGTCATTGACAGCCAAGAGGTCGCATCTTAGAGAGCCTCGATGGTTTTGGCTGGTCGCTTCCAAACCTTCATATAGCTCGGTAACCGTAGCGCGTGTATTTGGCTCCAGATGTGCCCCGCTACGAAGCTCAACAAGCGCGTTCGGTTCCTCCGATCCAGCAGAAAAAATTCCCCGAGGACGGTGATATTTGAACGAACGGGCTATCAGCCGTTGGCCATTAGCTAAGAGTGCCGAAGCTAGCGTATCGCCGGGATACCCCTCAAAACGCTGGTCATTAAAAGAAAATGAAACCGTCCTTCCACGGTCAATTAAACCGCCAATTAGTCGGTTCGATTGTTTCATTTGTTGCGTCCTTCGGCTACCGCTATATCCCGTGCCAGTTCGACCTTTGTAATTTCATGCGTCAATGTATTGCGCGTAACCACAAGCCAAGAACGATCCCCATGTTCATGGTACCAAAGCTCCCGGTGCACGCCAGCGGGGTTATTTCGCAAATAAAGATATTCATAGAACTGCGTAGGAGCATCTTCGTTCTGCCAATCGGGTCGGTTAATAAGAGATGCATCGCCCAAATAAACAAATTCCGCAGCGTCCCGCGGTCCAAGAAGAGGGTGATCAATAATCATGATTGAGGGCCCCTTAATGTAGATTGGGCTGCGCGCCCATTCCCTTTTCGTCAATTATATGTCCGCGTTTAAAACGGTCGAGCAGAAACTCGGTTGCAACCGGGTGGGGGCTATCTTTGGCTAGCAAATGGGCATAACACCAGCCACTTGCTGGCGTAGCCTTAAATCCGCCGTAGCACCAACCACCGTTAAAATAGAGTCCCTTGATATGAGTTTTATCGATAAAAGGTGAGCCATCCATAGACATGTCTATGACGCCACCCCACATGCGAAGGACACGGGCCCTCCCAATCATCGGCATGATCGCCATACCACCCTCGCAGACATCTTCGATTGCTGGTAGGTTGCCGCGCTGAGCGTAGGTATTATAACCATCGATATCACCGCCAAATACCAGGCCACCCTTGTCAGATTGGGAGACATAAAAATGCCCCGCACCGAAAGTAATCACACCCGGCAAAACCGGTTTTAATCCTTCACTCACGCAAGCTTGAATTACATGGCTTTCGATCGGTAAACGCATTCCTGCTTGAGCCATGAGGCGGCTCGACGACCCAGCGACGCAAACCGCGACCTTCTTTGCCCTGATATCTCCGCGCGAAGACTGGATCCCCTTACAAACACCACCTTCAATCTTGAAACCGGTAACCTCGCAGTTTTGAATGATATCTACACCAAGGCCATCCGCACCACGGGCATAACCCCATGCAACGGCGTCATGGCGAACCGTCCCACCACGAGGCTGAAGCAAACCGCCTCGGATCGGAAAACGGGCATTTTCAAAATCCAGAAAAGGATACTTTTTACGAACATCTTCCCGATCCAATAAAACAGCATCGGCACCTGCTAAATGCATGGCATTACCACGTCGGGCAAAGGCATCCTGCTGAGGATCGTTGTGGGAAAGATTAAGGAGGCCGCGTTGTGATACCATAGCATTGTAATTAAAATCCTGCTCAATCCCCTCCCATAATTTCATCGAAAATTCATAGAAGGGCTGATTACCCGGCAACATGTAATTTGAACGTATGATTGTTGTATTCCGGCCAACATTACCTGAACCTAACCAACCTTTCTCCAAAACCCCTACGTTTTTAATGCCAAATTCCTTAGCAAGATAATACGCCGTGGCAAGCCCATGGCCGCCTCCCCCGACGATAACAACGTCATACTCAGGTTTGGGATCCGGGTCCCGCCAGACCGGTTTCCATCCCTTGTTGCCGGTCAACGCTTCAGTGAAAATCTTTAAAGCAGAGTAACGCATACAAAATTATTCCTAAAAGTATCAGGGCATCATCATCTAAATAGCCTGAACTTGACTTTCATAAAATAGACGTAATATTGCCGATAATGGTCACGATAAAACATTCAACTGGTACATTCCGGATCGGTCTTATTCTTATCGATGGATTTGCACTCATGTCCTATTCGTCGATAGTAGAACCGCTCAGGGCAGCAAACTTACTATCTCGCAGAGCTTATTATGATATCAAATATATTCCAGTAACCGGTTCTTGGGCCAAAAGCTCAAGTGGTGCATCTGTAAAGGCAACGGGCCGTATTGGCCAGGAAGGCGATTTTGATCTTGTACTCGTTGTAGCAGGTGGTGATCCCGCATTTTTTAAAGATACTAAATTGTTCCAGTGGCTAAGAACCCTCTCAAGGCGTGGAGTAAACTTAGGTGGCGTTTCTGGCGGTCCTGTAATCCTCGCCTCCGCTGGAGTAATGGAAGGCAGGCGGATGACAGTACATTGGGAACACGCTGCAGCATTGGCGGAAAGTCGGACTGGCCTAATGATTGAACGTTCCCTCTATGTTATAGATCGTGACCGTTTTACCTGTGCCGGGGGGATTGCGCCGCTTGATATGATGCACGCACTCTTGACCGAACACCACGGACCCGCCTTCGCACGACAAGTTAGCGATTGGTTTATGCACACCGATGTACGCTCCGCCAGTGGACCACAGCGGGCGGGATTAGTAGAACGCTACGGAACAAACAACCCACCAATCATCATGGCTATTGAAGCGATGGAAAACCACATTGCAGATCCCCTTGAACTCACGCAGTTGGCCAAATTATCCAAAATTAGTCCGCGCCAACTAAACCGTCTTTTTCGGAGTAAAATGGGGCAAAGTACGATGAATTTTTATTGCAAACTGAGGCTTGAAAAGGCCCGCAAACTTTTAAAACAATCTACGCTGTCGATCACCGAAATAGCCTTAGAAAACGGCTTTGCCAGTTCAGCTCATTTTGCGCACTCATTTCGCCGCACATTTGGTTCAACGCCTTCATCGTTGCGGCAATAATCTTTATGGATTTTTTAAAACGGCAAGGATTGCAAGGTTAGTAACCGATATGAGAAGGTAATCCGATGAAGATATTAGTCCTTCAGCACCTGCGGGCGGAACATCCAGGAATATTCCGTGACTTTCTAAAAGAAGACGGCCACGAGTGGTTTCCTGTACATCTTAACGAAGGTCAAATGCCACCCCCCCTTGACGATTTTGACGCGCTTTGGGTTATGGGAGGACCAATGGACGTCTGGGAGGAAGAAAAACATCCATGGCTTTGTAATGAGAAAATTTTGATTAGAGAGGCCGTCGAGGAACGTGGTATGCCATTTCTGGGGTTATGTCTGGGGCATCAATTGCTGGCGGAGGCACTGGGCGGAAAATGTGGACCGGCTGAACATCCGGAAATTGGTGTTAAACAAGTTCAACTAACAAATGATGCTCTAACAGGGATTATATTCGACGCGCTACCAGAGGCATTTAGCTGCTTACAATGGCATAGCGCCGAGGTTAAACAGATGCCGGCAGGTGCTATCTGCCTTGCCACTTCGCCTGATTGCGCGGTTCAAGCTATGAGTTGGGGTCCACGGGCGTATTCTATGCAATTCCATCTGGAGGTTGAAGCGGATACGGTAGAAAACTGGGCCTCAATACCTTCATACGCTGAAGACCTGGAGACTGCTCTTGGTAAAAATGGGGTAGTAGAATTGAAAGTAGCCTGTGAAAATAATATGTCGGAATTTAGCCAGCTAGCTGAGCGCTTTTACATAAACTGGCTTCAAACTTCCGCGAAAGGATTAAGCGTTTCTTAATTTTAGGACGACTTACGTTGACGCCCCTCGGGTCAGCGAAAGACGCGCCGTCTCGAGATGTTGTTTCATATGCGTAGCTGCACGTTCCGGCTCTCGGGCACGGATAGCATTTAATATGTGGCGGTGCTGAACATTATATTGGGAAATAGTGGATGCATTGAGCGTAAGTAGACGCATACGGAACCACTGTTCTTGATTACGGACCGAATTAATTTGGGAGACGATCCAGATTAAAAGCCTGTTTCCTGTTGTTTCAACCAGGAGGGTGTGAAAGGCGTTATCGGCAATGGAAAAAGCATTTGGATCTGTGGTACTGGCATCCATTTTAGCGAGAAGTTCTTCAGCCTGGTCTAGATCCTGCTGACTGGCATGCAAAACCGCCAGGCGACAAATGTGTGGTTCAAGCGCGAACCTGGTATCGATTAACTCTAGAGGTCTTGCATTTTCAATGACCGGGTTGCTAATTTCCACGTCGTTGAATGTGACATAGGCCCCGCTACTCCGGCGAATTTGTACAAGACCCTCACGGGCTAACAAGTTTAACGCTTGTCGCACCGTACCCCTTGCAACGCCATAGGTGTCGGCGAGAGAGCGCTCTGACGGCAACCTTTCCTTGGCTATCAAAATTCCCTGGCTAATTTCCCGGCGCAGAATACCAGCGATTTCGGTTGTCCCTAAGCGTCTTTCTGATTTTTTGACCATGTTGAACCCAGACAAATATAGTCCAAATATATACCAACTTTCTATTTTTTCAACTTTATTGATATAATATTGGACCAAAAGGGGTTGCTGTTGAGTTCAAACTATAACATTCTCTGGCCCAGTAAAATTTATGAAACCTTTGTGATTTTTTGACACATCAGAAGTATTAGGGGGGTTTATGGCATCCCCAAAACATGTTGACTACGTTGTAATCGGAGCGGGCATTCACGGCCTGTCATCCGCTTGGCGCTTAGCCGAGGTAATGACCGAAGCTGGTGAACAGGTGGAAGGTCGGATTGTGGTGCTGGACAAAGCCGGGATAGCGTCTGGCGCGTCTGGCATAGCCTGTGGTGTCGTGCGTAATAATTACTTTCAACCTGCAATGCGCAATTTGATGGCACATTCAATTAAGGTTTGGGAGAGTGACCCTGAAGGATTTAGCTATCACCCCGTCGGCTATATGCAGGTCTCATGCGAGGCGATGCATGAAGACGTCGCGCAAATATATTCGGAACAAAAGTCGATCCAATATGAAAGCGAATTTATCGAAGGACCTACCGCTTCTTCAAAGTACATGAAGGGGCTTTTTGACGATTGGCAAGCACAAGGGATTACTTCAGTACTCCACGAAAAACTTGGAGGGTATGCCAATAACACCACATCCATGTATGGTCTCGCAAAAAAAGCTGAAGAACTAGGTGTAAGGATTATCACTGGGGTTGAAGTCCAAGGCTTCATATTTGAAAGCGCTTCAAAAGCGATACGCACGGTCGAAACGGATAACGGAAGTATTTCCTGCAAACACGTTATAATAGGTGCCGGCCCTTGGGTCCGTAATTTTTGGGATATGTTAGAACTACCAAAAAAAATTGATGTTAAGGATCTCGATCATAATATCCATAAGGGCGTAGATATGTGGCGCTTCTGGCAACTGGAGGAAGGGTTGTTGCAGATTGATCCCGAGATACTACAGACAAACGACGGAAAGGTTCCACCCGTAATCCACGTTGACACAGACGCGCCCCTTTATTCAGATGTGGATGGCTCTCTAATTACGGAAGAAATGTGGGGAATATATTACAAGCCCGACTGGCATTTTGGAGGCATCCAAGGAGGTGCCGCCCCTTACAAGGTAGATACGCCGGTAGATGAGGTGGCCATCGACCCCTATGGCCCCTCCAGTCCGGAATTCATCTCAAGCCCGGAATTTTCCCATATGTGGGTATCGGCGCTCGCTCACTGCCATAAGCGCTTTGAGGGTATGATGCCCAAATACCACCGGAATCCTTCGGGTGGGATAGGCTGCTTTACTCCCGATAATTTTCCCATATTTGACCATTTCAATGAAAACGCCACCGTTATCGCCGACAGCAACCACGGCTACAAGATGCTTGGCGTCGGCCGCCTTGTCGCTGATGAAATTTTAGGCGAAGAACAGGAACTCCTCAAACCTTTCAGGTTTGATCGCTTTAAAAAAGGAGGCTTACACCCGACATCAAACAGTCCGTTTCCGTGGAGTTAACCGCGGAATCAAATTAAAAACCGGGCTGCAAAGTAAAACAACACCGGGGAAAATAGGGAGAAAATAATGTCAGACACAGATCTACAAAAACACGTTGACGCCAAGGGACGGGACGCGCTGGTCCGTAACGTCCGAAGAAAAATAGACGAACTTGGAATTCAGTATATATACTACCAATTCATTTCTGTGACAGGCCGCATTGTTGGCAAGGGAATACCGTCAGACCACTGGGAAACAACTGCTGAACGTGGTTTTCAGTTAGTTTATGGTTCAACTGCCAATTTATATACCGACCGCCATTCCGAGTATATCGGCTACGGTCCGGAGGCTTCCGAACTGGTCGGCATTCCGGACCCGGAGACGTTTTGTCAACTTCCTTGGGATAAACGCGTCGCGCGCGTATTCTGTACATGCTTCCGAAACCGTGAAGAAAACGAAAATCCCGGAGGCTTTTTGACAGCCGATTGCCGGGGAAATCTCAGACGTATCCACGATGAGTTTAAAACTAAGCACAACGGCCTGCATCTTCGGCACGGCACAGAACCGGAAATGATGTGGCTGAAGAAGGGTGAAGACGGCCTGCCCGACGGCGGCGTCTCCAAACCCAACTGCTATCACCTCGACCAGTTTGAGATTCTGCGCCCGGTATTTCTTAAGGTCATAGAATACAGCCAAGCTATGGGCCTCGACATGATCCAAGGAGATCACGAGGATGCGCCGGGACAGCTTGAACTTAATTTTAACTATGACGATGCACTCCGCACCTGCGATCGCCTCACTACATATCGCCAAATCTGCGCAGCTGTAGCTCGGGAATTTGATCTCATCGCCTGTTTTATGACAAAACCATTTATGGGTGTGTCTGCATCCGGTTGCCACCATAACATGTCTCTATGGCAGGGTGGAAAAGAGACGATCGTCAATACAGCACACCTTGATTCAAAACCTGGTTTAGACGGTAACTATACCTATCTCAAGGGCGGCGAAAACACCTTCCTACCTGATCCCAAGATTGACCCCAGGAAGCCGGGGCCAATTGGGTTACAATGTATCGGTGGCGTGATGGAACACGTTGGCGCACTTACAGCCCTCGGTTCTTCCACCGTAAACTCCTATCGGCGCCTCTGGGACACTGGTTTTTGGGCGCCAGTTTTCGCTGATTGGGGCTATCAGAACCGCACATGCGCTTTGCGCATTTCGGCACCCGGACGTTTTGAATACCGCTCCGTTGATTCCATGGTGAACCCCTACTTGATGGCTGGGGGTCTCATTAAAGCATTTGACGACGGCATTTCTCGGGATTTGGACCCGGGAGAACCGGAAGAGCGCAATATTTATGAGGCAATGGAAGCAGGAAAAATCGTTAAAAAGCTGCCCATGTCGCTTGGCGATGCACTTGACCGTTTAGAAGCGGATGACGTGGTTTTATCCGCTTTACCAGATGAGATGGCGAAAGTTTTTTTCCACTACAAACGTGACGAATGGGAGAAATTCAACGCGACCGTTACCAACTGGGATTTGGAATCATATTGGGACTGCCTGCCTTAGAGAACATAAATACGGTGCTATCACCCCGCCAACAGGCACAATGGCATCAACGCGCGTAGTCAAATTAGTTAACGAAGGAGTTTAAACCATATGTGTGGCATTGCAGGAATAATACACCGCGGCAAGAGTTCTAACGTTGGCTCAGAAATGACCGCCATGCTTACTGCCCTCAAACACCGCGGACCCGATTCTTCCGGCTTTGCAGTTTACGGTATACCCAAAGCCGATGACTACCTGATGCGCATAAAAGTCGCCGAACCGGAAGATATGGGTAAAGGCCACGGTATCATGGAATTGATAGAACAGCGTATTATCAAGGTTGAAAATATTTTGTCAGACCATGGAGCGACGATCAAAGAACGCGATAACGCCACCCCATATGCCTTACGCCTGGTCATCAGCCAAGAGGGAAAAATTGAGGGTATGGCTAAGCACATTGAAGAGATCGACGGAGTTGAAATACTATCCCTAGGCAATGCATTGGAGTTAATTAAGGACCTTGGCGATGCGTCGACTGTCTCCGAACAATATGGTCTGGGAACATTCGAAGGCACCCACGCCATTGGGCATACGCGCATGGCAACCGAGTCTGACGTGGATATCCGATCGGCTCACCCCTATTGGGCGTTTCCTTATAATGATATATCGGTCGTCCATAACGGCCAAATTACAAACTACTGGATGTTGAGAAGAGAGATGGAACGGATGGGACACCGTTTTATGTCCGACTGCGACTCTGAACTGCTGGCAGTCTACACGGCCCACAATCTAGCTAATGGTTGGGAATTAGAGGACTCCCTTAAAGAGTCTGTAGAGAAGATCGATGGCGTCTTCACCTACCTCGTTGCTACCCGTAACCAGCTCGGAATGGCTAAGGATAGCATGGCGGCAAAGCCACTGGTATTATTTGAGAGCGACGACATGATCGCGATGGCATCTGAAGAAATTGCCATTCGATCGATCCTTCCTCAAGAAATCGATACTTATGACCCGTATGATGAGGAGGTTCGCGTATGGCAAGCTTAGACGACGTTGAACTCAAGAATATGACACAAGATGAACGGGCTAAAGCCCTGGGCATGACGACGGAGCAGCTTACCGGTCGTTCCCTCTTCATCGAGTTCAAATCCGACGAGGAAGAACGCTACCTCTACCCCTGGGCGCCTGATGTCGATATCAACAAGAGAAGCGAACTAGACGTCGGTAATTTAACTATAACTGAAATCAATAATAAAATTAGAGAACTTATGAACAATGGTCACGGCACCATTGTCATTAAAAATCCGCGTGGCAAGCATTCACTAGGTGTTGGAATTTTGAACCGTCTGAACCTAATCATTGAAGGTTCACTCGGATATTTCGCCGTTGGTCTCATCGACGGCCCAAATGTTCGGATCAACGGCCGCGTAGGCTGGTCCTGTGGCGAAAACATGATGTCAGGAACAGTATTGATCGAGAAGAATGCCGGTTCTACCTTCGGAGCTGCCATACGAGGAGGTGACCTTGTGTGTATGGGTTCGGTCGGGTCGCGGACCGGAATTGATATGAAAGGCGGCACAATTATTGTCGGCGGAGACACAGGAGCGCTCTCCGGATTTATGATGCAGCGTGGCCGGATGATTGTGTGTGGTAATGCGGGTAAAAATCTCGGTGATTCAATGTATGACGGGATAATTTATGTGGGTGGAGACATAAAGTCGCTCGGCGTCGATGCTGTGACAGCCGAACTAACCCAAGCCGACAGCGCGTGGTTGACCCAAAAACTCAAGCTTTATGACTTGCAGCCGAAAGAGGGCGTAGACCATTTCACCAAGATTGTAGCCGGCAAACAACTTTGGAACTACGACAATTTAGAACCATCTGAGAAAAAACTCATTTTATAAGTCACGTTATAAGTCACGGAAAGGATTAAAACATGGATGCCCCTGCTAAAAAACCGCTGAACCGTGATGAGTATAGGCTAGGCAATTCGTTTGTCTTTCCACCCCATGTGATCGACGACATACACGTTAAATCAGAATTGGGACGTTACCGGATGCGGGGCTTCTCGCTATTCAAAAAGATTCCACATTGGGACGACCTGACTTTTCTTCCGGGCACTCTCACACGATTTGTCATCGAAGGCTACCGGGAAAAATGCGAAACTAAAACTGTAATTGGTCCCAGAGCAAAAAACCCACTTAAACTGGACATTCCAATCTATGTCACCGGGATGAGTTTTGGTGCTCTCTCTTATGAAGCAAAGACAGCTTTAGCCCGCGGCGCAACAATGGCAGGTACTGCAACTTGCTCGGGTGAAGGAGGAATGATCCCGGATGAAAGACGATATTCGACCAAGTGGTTCTATCAATGTATTCAATCGCGTTACGGCTTTAACCCACACCACCTGATGCTGGCAGATGGTTGCGAGTTTTTCATTGGACAAGGCTGCAAAGTAGGTCTTGGGGGCCACCTGATGGGACAAAAGGTGACTGATCAGGTTGCTGAAATGCGTTCTTTACCTGCTGGCATCGATCAGCGTTCACCGGCACGTCATCCAGACTGGCTGGGACCGGATGATCTCGCATTAAAAATACAGGAAATTCGCGAGACAACAGACTGGCAAATCCCAATACAATTAAAACTAGGGGCCGCGCGCGTCTATGACGATGTCCGCATGGCGGTCAAATGTGACCCTGATGCAATCTATATAGATGGAATGGAGGGCGGTACTGGCGCTGGCCCGCATATAGCAACCGAAGAGACCGGGGTCCCTGGCATAGCTGCTATTCGTCAAGCACGTAAAGCAATTGACGACCTCGGTAAAAGAGGTGAGATCAGTTTAATATATGCAGGAGGTATACGTAACGGTGCAGATGTGGCCAAGGCCTTGGCGCTTGGCGCCGATGCCATTTCTATTGGCCACTCGGTTTTAATGGCACTTAATTGCAATAAGAATATCCCGGAATCCAATTATCCAGAGGAGATTGGTGTAGAACCTGGATACTGCTACCACTGTCATACAGGTCGATGTCCTGTCGGAGTAGCAACACAAGACCCAAAATTGCGGGCGCGTCTCGACCCAGACGAGGCAGCTGAAAGGGTTTATAATTTTTTGCATACCTTAACCATTGAGGCCCAACTTTTTGCCCGCGCTTGTGGGAAAACGAACATTCATTCACTTGAGCCGGAGGATCTGGCAGCTCTCACAATGGAAGCCTCGGCTATGGCGGCGGTTCCCCTCGCCGGTACAAACTACACAGTTGGTGTGGAAGATTATCACCACCTTTAGGAGAAGAACATGGCTGGAACAGTATACAGAGGTTCAGAAATAAATGACGTCGACCAGTTTCTAAGCGATGCACCTGGCCTAGATAGTGAACGCGAAAAAGAAATAGGTCAGCATATCGGTTATCGTTATGACGTAAATTTGACCCCTGATTATGACCGTATCACACCCTTTCTCACAAAATACATAGAAGTCATGGGGTGGAGCGACCTTAACTGGCTTGAGGATGTGCATCTTGGATACGAAGAGAGCCGACCAGCGGTGTTCGACCGTAATATAAACAGCTGGGTACAAATCCCAGATACGATTGAGCTCCCCGATAACCAGCAAGATCGAGATATGATTGCCCGTGAACTTCTTGTCAAATTCCAGATGTCGGACCGTCACCCTTTGGTAGCTCTCAGAAAAGCATATATGAAATTCTAATGCGGTGACCCGTTCTTTAAACGTTGCATGTTTACAAACACGGCCTAAACCAGATATTCGGTCTGCTCTTGATGAAGCATTGGCGTTAGCCGAAGTAGCGACCGACGCAGGCGGACAACTCCTTACTTTACCTGAATACTGCGGCGGCTTGACAACAAAAGGCAAAAGTTTTGTGCCACCGGCAATGCCGGAAGAAGAACACCCGGTATTAAAAGGTCTTCAGGACTTCGCCAAGTCACGAAAAGTCTGGGTCATCATAGGCTCGGTTGCCATCTCAGGGTCAGCTGGAAAAATATATAACCGCAGTTTTACAATCGACGATATGGGATGCATCCGGAGCAGGTATGACAAGATCCACCTTTTTGATATTCAGCTTTCACAAAATGAAGTTTATCGGGAAAGCGCTCTGATTTCGGGGGGCAAACATGCCGTTCTTTCTAACACTCCCCTCGCTATAATTGGCCATTCCATTTGTTATGATTTGCGGTTTCCTGGCCTTTATCGGGAATTAGCAAGAGCAGGGGCAGAAATCCTCATGGTACCAGCAGCGTTTACGAAGAAAACGGGTGAGGCCCACTGGCACATCCTAAATCGCGCCCGGGCAATTGAAAATGGCGCCTTTGTGGTCGCACCATGTGCGGTCGGTCCAATTGATGGTGGTGGGGAAAGCTATGGACATTCCCTCATCGTAAACCCGTGGGGTGAGGTTCTAGCTGATGGCGGGATAACACCCGGCATCGTGCAAGCAACTATTGACCTTGACGAAGTTTCCCGGATCCGTCGCAAGATACCAAGCCTCGAACATGATCAGCCGTTTACCTTAAATGGAAATACTCAAAGAAACGTTGCATGAAAGTGGTCGCACAACATTCCGAAATGACGCAACAATTTATCCCCCTACGCGATGCCTTTTTGCGATGGCAATGTCGAGTGAGGCAGATATCCATGCGAGAAAATTTCGGCCGACCAGACGGCGCAATTAAACCTAGATTGACCCTAAACAGGGATTCTGAACCAGTAGGAAATATAATTACTGTACTCTCTAAAAACCCTTCCCACTCCAAAACCCCTGAAATGCGCCACATGGTCCAAAGCATATTTGACCCATCACAGCGCCGTGAAAAAGCTATCCAGTTTTTTTCAGAAATCTACTATCAGAAGCCTCAGCAATTCTCCGATACCCTGACCGCAGCCTTTTCGCCTAACTCTCCAGTGGCAGAAGTCATCTGTGCTGCTAAAGCCTCTTCACTGACTTTTGACAGTTACGGACAACGTTTCGATCTTGATTGTATTGTATCAACATTGACCAAAAATAACCCTCTCTTCCAGGCTACGTGGTGGCACAATAAGCTGTTCAACCCGCATCTGCTTCCAGGCACCGTCATTTTGGGCTTCGAGCCGGACTGGTCGAGGAGTTCAGCTGAACCAAATTTTACCGCGAACATCATTGGAGAATTAGAATAGATATAACGCCTCTAAGGTATAATTATCCTAGCAAAATAATGATATTGGCTAATAATAAACCAATGTTGTACCAATATAACATTTGCTGGGCCTTTTGATATAATTTTGGATCAGGATACTCTTGAATATTACCTGGAATGATGAGTTAATGGGTCCACAGTGTGAAAATCATACGGGGAGAACGTAATGTTGAAGTTTGGTAAAAAAATTACAGGTCTATTATCAGCAACCGCCCTCGTGGGTGGCTTGCTTACGGGACCTGCCTTGGCGAAAGATTCGAGCTCGCCAATTGTAATCCCAATACATAACTGGTCGAGTCAAATTGTAATGGCCTATGTGATCGGTGGAATTTTTAAAAGCATAGGTGACAATGTTAAGTATGTGCCAGCAGATACCCAAAAGGTTTATGAAGCCATTCGTATTGGTGATGTCACAATCTCGCATGAGGTTTGGCAGTCTACCTTTGGAAAGTCATTTTATAATGCAATGGCAAAAGGTGGAGTAATTGATGCCGGAACGCATGATGCGAATACGCTGGAAGAAATGGGCGTACCTAATTGGGTAATTGAAAAAGGTCTATGCCCTGGTTTGCCAAAGTGGGAAGCGTTAAAAAATTGCCATAAGAACTTCGTAACACCTGATTCGGGAGGCAAAGGGCGTTGGTTAGAAGGTCCTCAAAGTTGGCATGGTGACCTAATGCCTGTACGTCTTAAAGCGCTTGGATTAGCTGACAAGTGGGTCGTTAAGTTTGCTGGTGCTGGTAGTGCACTATGGGCCGAACTTGCTGCTGCGAAAAAGGAAGGTCGTGGTACCATTATATTTAACTGGACACCTAACTTTACAGATGGAGAAGGGTTTACCTTTATTAAGTTTCCGCCATACAAAGCCGGTTGCAGAAAAGCAGATGGTGGTGATGGAAGTTGTGGTTCACCAATAGGTTGGCTGAAGAAAGCAGCGAATTATAAGTTTCCGAAAACACATCCGCACGCTTATATGACGTATTCTAGAGTCAACTTTACGACACCGCAAATCGGTGCAATGGCTGCATTAGTTGACCAAAAAAAGATGGATGCTAAAGACGCCGCAAAAAAATGGCTAAAAGACAACGAGGCCGTCTGGAAACCATGGACAAAAGCAGGTATGTAATATTTCTATAAATTTACCGTACGTATAAAAATATCTATAAATCCCCCTTGGTTTTAAAGCCAAGGGGGATTTTTTTGTGTTTAATATAATTTAAATGGTGTAATCATTTTCAGTAAAAACCCTAATTAGGAATTACATTATGCCTGTCATCAAGTGTGATTCAGTTTTTAAAATTTTTGGCGTGAACGCTGAAAAATTGCTCGAAAGTTCGAACGGAAACGTGGATGCAAAAACGTTCCAGGATGCAGGCTGTGTTGTAGGTGTCAATAATGCCTCTTTTGAAGTTAACAAAGGTGACCTCTTGGTGGTTATGGGTTTGTCTGGTTCAGGCAAATCAACACTTCTTCGTTGCATATCAAGATTAACTGAAGCGACTGCAGGTAAAATTTTTATCGATGATGAAGATTTATTGGCGTTAAGTGAGAAGAAGCTAATTGAACTTAGACGTAATAAAATGGGAATGGTGTTTCAAAGTTTTGCCTTATTGCCTCACAAAACCGTATTAGAAAATATTGCCTTCCCTTTGCAAGTGAAAGGCGTCAGCACACAAGACAGCATTAAAAGAGCCATGGAAATGGTTGACCTTGTTGGTCTTAAAGGACGGGAGAATAATTTCCCACGGCAATTATCTGGGGGTCAGCAGCAACGAGTAGGTATTGCTCGATCTCTGGCCGTTGAACCTGACATTTGGTTCTTGGATGAGCCTTTCTCAGCTTTGGATCCATTAATTCGTAAAGAGATGCAAGATGAATTCCTACGGCTACAGGGTGTTTTAAACAAAACAATTTTGTTCATAACACATGATTTTGATGAGGCGCTTCGTCTCGCTGACCGGATTGCCATTATGAAAGATGGTATTATTGAGCAACTTGATACACCGGCTAACATCGTTCTTAATCCTGCCACTGAATATGTCCGCAAATTTACCGAAGACGTACCAAGGGAAAAGGTGCTTAAGATAGAGGCTGTGATGGATCCGATAGACCCTTCAGAACAACTAAGCGATTTAAAGGTCTCTAAAGATGCAATGATAGAAACTGTTGCTGAAAAAGTTCTTACTCAAGAAAAACCTGTTGCGGTTATAGATGCTAATAACAAAATTGTTGGAGCCGTACACTCTTCTAAAGTGATCCATGTGCTGTTTGGCGGTAAAGCTGTAAAGAAAAATACCGGTTAAATCTATAGTTATGAATTACTTAACTAAATATTCTAAATTATTTCAATTCGCCTTTTTATTAGTTCTATTTTTTCTATTATGTTTCACGGTTAACCCATCAGAAACTAATATTTTCTGGCGTTTTCCTTCACTTATAAAAGGTCTTCCATTGTGGATTGATAATACAGTGGAATATTTGATGTTCGAGTGGTTGCCAATTCAGGTCTATGATCCCGAAATTGAAGAATTTGAACAGAAACCATTATTAAAAGAAATAACCAGGAGCCTTTCATATAGTATAAAATTTTTGATTTTATTTCTTCGTGACATCCTTCTGGGTGGGGTTGATACCATCGCTGCTGTTACAAGCTGGGATTGGCTCGAAAAAAATAAATGGGCACATTGGCCTGCGCTTCCCTGGACTGTGGTTACTGGTGGAGCGATCATTCTAGGCTATAAACTCCAAGGTACAGGACTGGCACTCCTGGCAGCTTTTTCGACCATTTATATCTCCGCCTTTGGTCAGTGGGAGCCTTCCATGCAAACGCTTTCATTTGTCCTGATTGCTGCACCAATTTCTTTTATTTTGGGATTAGTTTTAGGTGTTTGGGCTTATAAGAGTAAAGCGGTCGAAGCAACATTGAATCCTTTACTCAATGTCGCTCAGACTATGCCGCATTTTTCTTATTTAGGGCCAGTGATGGTATTTTTTGGAATAGGCGATCATGCCGGCGCGATTGCAACCATCATTTTTGCCACCCCACCCATGGTGCGTCTGACGCTGTTGGGGCTTAGAAAGGTGCCTCCTGAAATTGTCGATGCGGGTAAGATGAGTGGTTGTAGTAATTTTCAACTTTTGTTTAAGGTTTTAATTCCGACGGCGAGACGCAATATTCTAATTGGTGTAAACCAGGTGATTATGCAGTGCCTGGCAATGGCGGTGATTGCCTCTTTTATTGGAGCTACGGGTTTAGGTTATAATTTATTGATTGCACTTAGACAGCTCAGAATTGGACAAGCATTAGAACAGGGCGTTTGTATTGTGCTGATTGCTGTGGTTTTGGACAGGATGTCTTTAGCCTGGGCTAACAAGCAGACAGATTATTTTGCTGATCTTACTTTTATTCAGCGACATAAATTTTCATTACTTTCTCTTGTCATTTTATTAGCGGGATCTCTATTAGCGTATATCGGGACTTTCCTTTTTGAAGAAGGTTTTAATTATCTGTACATCGTTCCACATAATAAAGGTATCACATTTGAAAACTTTTGGCAGGCAGGTGTTGATTGGATCTGGGATACGTTCTTTTTCAGCTTGAAAGTTTTTAATGTATTTCTGATCACCAAGATCCTTATGCCATTAAAAAGCGCTTATCTTGGTATGCCGGTTGCTGCGACCTTTTTGTTGGTGATGGGCACCGGTTACATTATTGGCGGAATTAGATCGGCACTTGTTGTTGGTGGATTTTTATTGTTTATCGCTCTGACAGAATGGTGGGATAGGGCCTTAATTACAGCCTACATGGCAACTTTTGGGGTCATTGTATCCGCAATTATAGGAATAACAGTTGGCTCTTTGTGTGCTCAAAACTCGTTTGCATCAAAAGTGATTTTAGCTATTTGTGACACATTTCAAACCTTTCCGTCCTTTATTTATTTGATCCCAGTAATTATGCTTTTCGGTGTAACCGATACATCAGTTTTAATTGCGGTCATTGTCTATGCCACGATCCCGGCGACCCGTTATACGGTGGAGGGGCTTCGCAGCGTACCGCAGTCATTGCAGGATGCTGGCTCAATGTCAGGTGTTACCCGTTTACAAAGATGGGCAAAGATTCAATTACCCCTTGCTTTTCCGCACATGATGCTCGGAGTTAATCAAACTGTTGTTTTTGCATTATTCATGGTGATCATTGGTGCTTTCATAGGTACTGATGATCTAGGTCAATATATCTTAAAAGCGTTATCAGACAAAGCAGGGACAGGTAACGGACTGATGTTAGGTCTTTGTGTCGCCTTTATTGGTCTCGCTGTTGATAACTTAATTCGTACTTGGGCGGAAAAAAGAAAAACTATTTTGGGACTAAATTAAAGCAATTCTTCCATCCAAAAGGGATTTGCTAATTATACTAATGGAAATGGATACAATTCTGAATGCATCCATTCGCCTCTCAGGACCTGGATTTCAATTTCCTTCCATTGGATGTCCCGGGGACCCTTGAACAAAGGAGACTTCCGTTTGTCATATGATTTTGGTGTAGAACAAGCAGCTAGAATTGGTCAAGCCTATGTACCAGGATTGCCCACGCTTCCAATAGGTACTGAGAGATATACTGTTCGGGGGGGTGGTTCCCAATCTTTGCAAATAGCGGAAGGTGATCGCATCCAGGTTATTGACCGAGAAGGATTGCAACCTGGCGAAATTCTCCTGTTCAATTCTAATGGTATTAGCCAGGCAGGTTTCCTTGGAAGTAAATCCGGCGGAAGTGCAGCTGGCCTTCAGTCAATCGTTAAAAGTCAGGAAAAAAGCGCCCAACGCTTGGACACAATGTTGCAAAAATTAGGATGTGATCTTAATTCCGCAGAGGTTGTACAGATTTTCGAGGAAGCTTCACCTTCAGGTAATACGGTCAATTTTGTGGCTGAGTGTGATGGCCTCTTGGTCGTTTGTGCCCCAGGCGAACAAATGCAAGCATTTGAACAGAACCCGCCGACAGATTTAATTCTTTATGTCCATCGCACGACAACGTCCCATGGCAAGCAGGAACTCTCCGCACCGCCTCCACTGGCTGACCCGGGCTTAGATATGAACATTCAGCCGGGTAACGCCAATGCCTATAAGATTAATAAAGGACAGTATATTCAAATTATCGATGTAAAAGGGCGCGAATGTTCCGATTTCCAGGCGTTTGATCTACGGGCTCTTGATCGCGGTATGGAACGTGAGATTGACCCAACTACCACGAGATCTCTGATGGGTTCTCTATACCCAACACCCGGCTTATTTTCAAAGTACTTTAGTGTCGATCAAGAACCGCTTATTGAAATAGTTCAAGATACATGTGGTAGGCATGATACCTTTGGTCTAGCGTGTACAGCCCGCTATTATGAAGACCTTGGGTATCCGGGGCATCTAAATTGTTCCGAAAATATGAGTATTGAACTCGGAAAATTTGATATTCATCCGCGGGCTGGCTGGCCCGCCATTAATTTCTTTTTCAATACCATGCTAGATGACGCTAATGTCCTTGGCTTTGATGATCCGTGGTCGCGACCCGGCGACTACGTTATGCTGCGTGCACTCACCGATTTGATTTGCATTTCCACTGCTTGTCCGTGTGATGTAGATTCGGCTAACGGATGGAACCCGACAGATGTCCAGGTGCGCGTCTACAAAGAAACAGAAGACTTTAAGCGTTCAATTGGTTGGCGAAAAACACCGGAGGCCGATGTGGAAGAAACAAAAAATACGGCATTTCACGATTGCTTCGCGCGCCACACGCGCGATTTCGTCGAATACAATGGTTACTGGCTTCCAAACCAGATGACAAACCATGGTGCCATCTCCGAATATTGGGCATGCCGAGAAAAGGCGGCGATTATGGACCTTTCTCCATTAAGAAAATACGAGGTTATAGGCTCAGACGCCGAGGAACTCATGCAGCTTTGCGTTACTCGGAACATGAAGAAACTCTCTATTGGTCAGGTTGTCTATACGGCAATGTGCTATGATCATGGGGGAATGATTGACGACGGCACTGTTTTCCGACTAGGTGACAACAATTTCAGATGGATTGGCGGTAATGATGAAAGTGGCCTCTGGCTCAGAAAGCAGGCCAAGAACAACGGTCTTAACGCATGGGTAAAGTCTTCGACTGATCAACTCTGTAATGTTGCCGTACAGGGACCCCTCTCGCGCGACATCTTGAAATCAGTCATGTGGGCTCCGCCGACACAACCAGATATCGAGGAACTCCAGTGGTTTCGCTTCACGATTGCGAGGATTGGTGATTTCCACGGGGTTGCATGCGTCGTCAGTCGTACCGGTTATTCGGGTGAACTGGGCTATGAGGTCTTTTGTCACCCCAAGGACGCGCAAGCCATCTTTGATGCGATTTGGGAGACTGGTGAACCCATGGGACTTGTTCCTTTAGGTCTGACCGCGCTTAACATGCTCCGTATTGAATCTGGACTGATATTTGCGGGTTACGAGTTTTCCGACCAGACAGATCCGTTTGAAGCTGGAATTGGCTTTACGGTGCCACTCAAAACTCAAGATGATGATTTTATCGGCCGTACTGCAATTGAAAAGCGTAAGGCACATCCACAGCGTAAACTGGTTGGCCTTAATATTAAGGGTGGCCTCGTTCCAGCGACTGGCGACAGCATCTGCATGGGAAAGGCACAGGTAGGGACTATTACTTCGGCCATAAAGTCTCCTATCCTTGGCAAAGTTGTGGCGTTGGCTCGGATAGATGTAACCCATGCTGATCCCGATACTGAAGTCGAGGTGGGTCAACTTGATGGGCAACAGAAGCGTTTAAAAGCAACCGTAACAACCTATCCCCATTTTGATCCAACCAAGGAGCGTGTAAAGGGCATTTACGAGTGAGCTCCATACCACAGATGCGCATTTTCTCTACCCACTTAACAAATCCGCAAACCGATTAGGTTTACTACCTTAGCAGTCTAGCGTATTTTACCTCTCCCAATCGCTAAGGTCTCGGCAATAGCTTTCCCATTCCTGGGTCTTTAATTTCACATAGCTGTCAATCAACTCGTTGCCCCGGCACGCACGCACCCCGCGGCTTTTATCCGTCAGCCTGATGGCATCAAGCAGGTTGAGGGGTAGTTTTTTTGTACCACGAGCCTTATGTGGTTCGGCGTACATATCGATGTCCAAACGTTGGCCAGGCTTTCGTTTATTTTTAATACCATCAAGACCAGCAGCAAGTATTGTAGCCTGACCCAAATATGGGTTCACTGCTCCGTCCATCAAACAAAATTCGAGCCACCCGGTAACTGGCACCAACCTCGTGGATCAAAAACATCAACGGTACAGTCAACAAGTAATAGAATTCGGTAAACCCCGTTGTAAGCGCAGCAAGATTGCTGCACTGTAAAGGAATAGATCTGGAGTATGAAGATCTCACAAAACGATGAGCTTTCTTATTGCCGGTCAATCTACTCAGCAGCGGAGGACTGCTCGGCAGGGTCCCCATCAATTAAACGACGAATTGCCCGGCGGGCGTGAGTAAGTGCTTTATCTGCAGGAATGACAACCAATTCTCGCTCTGGGTCCAACTCCAAACGAGCCTGTTGAACTTCCATTATTTCTTTATCCTCCAAAAAGGTTGGATATATTTCTTTATATAATTCCTCAGTCGCCTTTGGCTCATCGGTGCGGAAACCATTAGAAATTGACCAGAAATAGTGAAATGTGTTTTCGGTTTCTGGGGTTGCACTATGGAAAACCCGGGTATGGAAGCCTGGCTGACCCTGGTTCTCCTTAGCCCCTTTGCCAGTATTGATTGCGCCTGTCCACTGTAGAACAGAGCAAGGCACGACATACTCTAAATCCCACCAACGATCTACATTACCTCTCAAATTTGCCGCTTTTACATATGAGGGTGGTGAGGGTGCATCTAACATCCAGCGGACAAATCGAACACCGGTTTCAGTTGGCGTGACTTCCATTTCCGCAGCAACATGGGCACTCGGATTGCCGCCGATCGTCTTACGATGTACATAGCCCAAATGACTTAAATCCATCAGGTTATCTATCATCATCATGTAATTCGATTTAATCAGAAACATATCCTTGCGATGGGGCCATTTATCCGGTTGGTCGTGAAAGGGAAAATCGATAACCATGTTTTCATCTGCTTGGCCAGGATCACCCATCCAGATCCAAATGAACTCTTGTCGCTCAACTAACGGATAGCTGCGTACCATCGTTTGCGGGGGAACTTTATTGGTACCTGGGATTTCAACACAAATACCATAACCATCGAAGATCAGACCATGATAGCCACATTCGATTCCGCTCTCGACAACCCTGCCTTGGCTAAGTGGAGCGCCCCTGTGACAACAGCGATCTTCTAGAGCCGCTGGCCTACCATTGGCATCTCTAAAGAAAACAATCGGCTCGTTCATTATTGTTCGACCAACGGGGCTGCCTTCGAGTTCTTCACTCCAGGCAGCTAGATACCAAGCGTTGCGTGCAAATGGCTCAAATGCTTTGTTGACCATCTCTACCTTCTGTAATTTCAGACGATCCAGGCACAACACACGTGCGTTGCGGTGCTAGGCCCTGAATATTGCTTTGTCGTCTCATCAGGTCATGTAAATACCCATTTACCATAGGGTTTAACACAATCGCTAGTCCATCCCTTTACCGGGTCATCGCTATAAACACCAACATTCTGTCAAAACGGCATTAGACGCCAACCGATAAAATCTAATTTCACCCTTTAGATCGAAGTTAACCACCCCCTAAAACAGCATTTTGCATGTTTAAAATTTGGGATCGGTGTTCATTTAATTTTTTTCCAAAGTTCCTTATTCTTTCAGCTACTTCCCATTCATACGGAAACGTCCCGTTTTCCGTAACACCTAATTTCACTTGTCCTCCGATACCATACTTATAGGTACCTCGGCCGTAGATATGGTCAAACCGCAATTGACCAATATATTTATCTCCATTAGAAAAAGTTATAGTTCCGTGCCCGTGTAGTTGCCCATCCATAAAATCACCAACATATTTCCCTCCGTTGGAAAGGGTTAAGTCGCCTTTTCCGTGGAAAGTTCCGTTCTTCCATTCACCAACATATTTATCTCCGTTGGCATAGATTTTAGCCCCTGCGCAATCGGTCCAGATTTGTTTGTCGTATTGACCTGGACAGGGTGACAGACACCATCCCTCTTTTGATACAAATAATAGGGCTACAAAGATTTTAAAAAACAACGGTAGTCGATTAATATATTTAAAGACTAAAACCACACACCACCCCACTATAAATTATGTGGCATTAACCACAAACGGCCCGACTAGTCGCCTAGCCAAGCCGTTTCGGTCTAAAACTTCCCACTCCCAAGTGAAAAAAGCCTAAATAAACCTGACACTTTCACCCCCGCTTGGGACGGCAGTTACTGAGTACCAAGCCTTGAAATATGCTAGTGAACCCAAAACACTTTGGCAATATATATTCGATCCACATCCCTGTGTAACATGGGGAAAACAAACGCTGGTTGACAAAAATTTCTTTTTTTCTGTTGATAAGTCGCCCAATTGTTGAGTTTATTTCTAATCCAAGTGTATTTGGGAGATGAAAATTGAAACTTTTAACAATTGACACAGACTAAGGCGACCACCCGGGTGTCATCGTTGGAGACGGTAAGGTACTTGATCTTACTAAAGCACCAGGCTCGGTGTTTAACGACAACTGGAGACCAACTTCAATTCGGGAAATACTGGAGTTAGGTGATAGCGCTCTGGAACAAATCCGTCAGATTGCCGGTACTGTGGTGAGTAATATGAATGCAGCCAACGCTGCTCTCTCTTCCTTTTCTGAAACACTCCTTTCTCCGCCTGTGCCAAACCCATGGTTGATTTTTTCAGTTGGCATGAATCATGGCCGCCACCTGGCTGAGATGGGTAACACCCCTCGACTGCTACATCCCGCAGGGTTTATAAAAACCCGTGATTCCTTGTTGGGCTCCGGCAAGGAAATCCATGTGCCACCACAATGTCCCAACATGATCTACTACGAGGGTGAGTTCTGCTTTGTATTTGGGAAAGAGTGCCATCGGGTTAGCAAGGCAGAAGCGATGAACTATATTGCGGGCTATACAATTGCCAACGATGTCTCTGCGCGCGATTGGATTCCCGACATCAAGGCGGGGGAACCGCCATTTGGCCCTATCCACGGATGGGAGCGCAACATCATGGGGGGAAAACCTACCAGGGTTCACCCCTTGCGGCCCGCTAATCATAACCAAGGACGAAATTGATGATCCTCACAATCTACATCTGCAAACCAGATTAAATGGGAAGGTGATGCAGGATACCAAAACCGACGACTTAATCTTTAAGCTCCCAGAAATTATCTCCTACTACTCGCAATGGTATCGTTTCCATCCGGGAGGTATTATCACTACAGGCTCTCCGTCGGGAGTTGGAATTGGACGTGATCCAAAAGTATTTATGCATGCAGGAGATGTGGTTGAAATAGAACTCAAAGGAGTTGGCATACTCACCAACCAGCTTACATAGAGAATGGTGGGAGATACGAGATAGGAAAAAATTCCAATCTATTTGCAATTATCATGTTATGAAAAACCCTCACCATCAAAATATTGAATTTGTTGTCGAAAATACTTGGGTATACCACACGAATGAGCTAGCCAGTTCGTCAGTTTGCTTGTTTAGAGAGAGTTGGGGATCAATCGTCCTTTCCATTAGATGGGCATATTAAATTTACCCGTTCAACTCCTTCCGTACGACGGCGGTACCTTCAACCATCGCACAAAGTTTGTTAAAGGCACGGTCACGAGGAATATACTTCATGCCGCAATCAGGAGCGATAATGAGGAGCTCTGCCGGCACGTACTTAAGAGCGTCACGAATACGTTGTGCAACAATCTCCGGTGTCTCAACCATCGCATCTTCTAAATCAATAACGCCAAGAATTATAGTTTTGGTCGGAAGTGACTTCAGCAATGACAAATCCAGTTTCGATTGGGCCGCCTCAATAGAAATTTGATTGGCAGAGGTCTCTTCTAAATCCGACAGGAAAGAGTATGCAGATGGCTTTTCCTTCACAACGTAAGCATAACCGAAACACATGTGAAGAGCTGTCGTCCCCTCAACATTTTCGAGGGCTCGATTGATCGCGTCAACCGCATATTTTTTAGCTTCATCGGGACGTGCTTGCATGTAAGGCTCATCCAACTGAACTACATCCGCACCCGCGGCGAACAAACTCTTTATCTCTTGATTTACGGCTGCCGCGTAGTCCATGGCAAGCCCCCTCTCATCTGAGTAGTGATTATTCTCAGCTTGCTGCGTCATGGTAAATGGCCCAGGTACCGTGATTTTGATTCGCCGCTTTGTATTCGCCCGCAAAAATTTTACATCGCTGACTTCAATTGGTCGGTTACGTTTAATTGGACCTGTGACCCTAGGAACTGGATTTGGATGACCTGTTCGATCGATCGCCGTTCCTGGATTATCGGTATCAATTCCCTGAAGCGCCGTCGCTATACGGTTGGAATAACTCTCACGCCGGATTTCACCGTCACTGATGATATCTATCCCTGCATTTTCCTGATCGATTATTGCCAGACGCGTCGCATCATCCTGAGCTTCTTCTAAATTCTTGTCAGGGACTTTCCATATCTCGCGCGCGCGTACCCGAGGGGGGAGACGGCCTCTCAATTTTTCCTTATCGACAAGCCAATCTGGCTGAGGGTAGCTTCCCACAACGGTTGTGAGAAGTTGAGCCTGGCACATTTTACAACCTCAAATTAAGATAATACTTACTAATCTAAACAGCCTCAGAAATTCGCTATTGGCGGCTACATATTTATCAGATGGCCGTTGAATTAAAAATATCTTTCACTGATGAATTTCTAACCATTATTTTTTTTTAGGTTTTGAAGCTTCGGTATCGTCAAGTGTGATCGATCTCAAGGCCAATCTTACCTCACCATCTCCAAGTTCCTTAGTTCTACAGTAGATACCGAAAACAGAGGATCATGCTTTAAATGATTATGTTGCAATCCATGGATTTCCAAGGCCGATTAAGGTCCCAAATTTGAGTATATAACATACTTTCGGAAACGCCAGTTTAAGCAAGGTCTTTCTCACCAAATTCATCCTAAAAATAATTCAGACGAATCGGCTTAACTTATGTGTGTTTTACTTGTCGAAATTACACTTCTGTAGTAAATCCTTTCGCCAAAATGTAAAACGATTGCAAATTCTGCATTAGTTGCAAACTTTACTATAATAAATTTAACCAATTAATATACTCGATCAGGGGAGTTAGAATCAAATGATCAAGCAGGCAACCACAGTCGATCAAAGCGATCGTCAAGTTCCTATTAATTTGCGGCAAAGCGGACGTACGCCTGTCGAAATGCTCATCTCAACACGTGTTCGCAAATCTCCCTATTGGCATTTATCACATGAGGCGGGGTGCTGGCGTGCGACAGTTTACAACCGTGTTTACCATCCGCGAGGCTACGTGAGGCCTGAGGATGGGGGCGCTATGGTTGAATACGACGCAATTGTAAATCACGTAACCATGTGGAACGTCGCTGTCGAACGCCAGATCCAGGTGATTGGTCCAGATGCCGAAGCCTTTGTTAATTATGTGATAACCCGCGATGCCACCCGTATCGAACCGATGCACGCAAAGTACGTGATACTTTGCAATGAAAGTGGAGGGGTTCTGAACGACCCTGTCTTACTCCGCCTATCCGAAAACGAGTTCTGGTTTAGCCTGGCTGACTCCGACATGATGCTCTGGTTGCAGGGTGTTAATGTAGGCAAGAATTTTGATGTTAAAATTGCGGAAATAGACGTTGCACCTGTGCAAATCCAAGGCCCTAAGTCAGCGGCTCTCATGGCTGATCTCATTGGACCCGCTATACATGATATGCCCTACTACGGATTGCTTGAGGGGAAAATCGCCGGTCGCGATGTTGTTGTATCACGATCTGGATTTTCGGGTGAAAAGGGTTATGAAATTTATTTAAGAGACGCTACACTTTACGGCGAAGATTTATGGAACACTGTCCTTGAAGCAGGCAAAAAACATAATTTAATGGTGATCGCTCCCGCTCACCATCGACGCATTGCTGCCGGTATTTTATCATGGGGTCAAGATATGGATTTTGAAACTCTTCCCTTCCAATGCAACCTCGGTTATCAGGTGCCGCACAAAAAGAAACAAGACTACATTGGGAAGGCTACCCTCGAAAAGGTGCGCGGCGAAATGGAAGCAGGGAAACCTCCGTTTAAAACCATTCTTGTCGGCGTGGTATTAGGTGGTAAACCTATCGATGATTACGCTCCCGACTTTTGGTTAATTTCTGGGGCGGACGGAGGTGATCCGATAGGGTATATAACCTCTCCTTGGTATTCACCTGAGCTCGCCACCAATATTGCAATGGGCTACGTACCCTGGGGTATGCATGCCGTTGGCACCGAACTAACAATACATCTCCCTGACGAATACTCTGAAACACCTGGAGTGCCAGAGACCGCTACAATCTGCAAAATTCCTTTCCGTCCCTCTGCTAATCCGTCTGCTCGTGAATTAGCCAAGGAGGCTGGCCGGGGGAGCGCTGTCTAAAAGATGACCGCAACCTAATCTGAAATAAATGGACGGCATAATATGAAGTCACAGGCCAGAGTGGTAGTCATTGGTGGAGGAGTGGTTGGAGTTGCTACTCTCTATCACCTCGCCAAAAAGGGTTGGAACGACGCCGTCTTAATTGAACGAAAAGAGTTGACCTCCGGCTCTACATGGCACGCAGCAGGTCTTTTACCTCTTTTTAATATGAGCTATAGCGTTGGCCAGATCCACAAGCACTCGGTTGCCCTATACCAGGGCCTAGAGGAGGAAACGGAAAAGGACGTGGGTTTCCGAAAAGTTGGCAACATACGCCTGGCTTTAAACCAAGAACGTATGGACGAATATCGCCAATATGCCGGCGTTGCCGCTACAATTGGCGTCGATGTGAAATTCCTAACACCCGAAGAAGTTAAAGAAATATGGCCCCTTTGTAATACGCAAGGACTAGTCGGGGCCATCATACATCCAGAAGATGGCTACATTCAGCCTGCCGATGTGACACAAGCGATGGCTACCGGTGCCCGTAACATGGGCGCCGAGATTTACCGATATACTAGTGTAACCTCGATAGACCAAAAACCATCGGGAGATTGGACGGTTAATACAAACAAAGGCAAAATCAACTGCGAACATATCGTCTCGGCGACTGGCAGCTTTGCCCGCCAAACTGGTGCCATGGTAGGTCTCGACGTACCTGTCATTCCCGTGCAACACCAATTCATCGTTACAGAACCCCATCCTGAAATCCAAAAACGGAAGAAAGATGGGTTACCTGAAATGGGCGTATTACGTGAATCGGACGGATCCTGGTACCTCCGTGAAGAAGCCGGTGGTTTTCTCCTCGGTCCTTATGAGTCTGGCGCACCATGCTGTTATTTAGATGGCGTAGATGAAGAGGTTGAGTACGAATTATTCCAGGAAGACCTTGAACGGCTTGAACCCCACATTGAAGCAGCGATCAATCGCGTACCTGCGTTTTCTGAGGTTGGTGTAAAGGAAATCTACAATGGCGCTATATGCTATACTCCCGATGGAAATCCAATAATTGGTCCGGCATGGGGCCTTAAGAATTTTTGGCTCAACGAAGGTCATTCGTTCGGAATTACAGCTGGAGGAGGTGCCGGCTGGCAGTTGGCTGAATGGATCACCGAAGGTGAACCCACTATCGATATGCTCGGCGTCGAACCTCGTCGCTTCGGCGATTACGCAACCAAGGCCTATTTAGAAATCAAGAATGAAGAAGCCTACCGTAGTGTCTTCACAATACACTATCCCGATGAGGAGCGCGCAGATGCACGCCCTCTTCGAACATCACCTTGTTATGGCCGACTTAAGGATATGGGTGCCGTATTTGGCCAAAAATTTGGCTGGGAGCGTGCTAATTGGTTTGCAACGGAAGATTTGGAGCAAACGGACGACTGGTCGTTTCGCCGGTCTGATTGGTTTCATCCAGTTGGAAATGAATGCATAAACGTAGCCGAAAATGTTGGCTTATTAGACATGACCGCATTTGCTAAATGCAGAATTTCTGGTCCTAACGCAGAAGATTTTCTAGACAGATTGGTTGCTAACCGACTACCGAAGACCGTTGGTCGGGTTAATCTTTGCCACGCACTCAATACACGAGGTGGTGTCCATTCGGAGTTCACAATTCTTCGCGAGGCTATCGATAGCTTCTACCTGGTTTCGGCTGGAGCCTTTCAGCGCCTTGATCATGACCACCTCATCAAAGCGATGCCGAACGACGGCTCGGTGCAATACCAGAACATCACCAACCAACTTGGTGTTCTGGTTATAGCCGGTCCCAAGGCGCGCCAACTTATGCAGAGGGTTAGCAGCGCAGACTTCTCAAATGAAGCTTTCCCATGGCTATCAGGCCGAGAAATTAATGTTGGTCTAGCACCGAGCTGGGCAATTCGTATGAACTTCGTGGGGGAACTTGGCTGGGAACTTCACCACCCGATTGAATACCAGAACCATATCTTTGACAGACTATTTGAGGCCGGTGGAAATTTAGGACTCAAACCCTTTGGCATTCGCGCGATGGATAGTTTGCGTATCGAAAAATCTTACCGTTTGGTTGGAACTGAACTCTCGATCGAGTACGCAGCATTTGAGTCCGGACTTGAGCGGTTTGTCCACCTCAATAAAGGCAACTTCATCGGGCGTGACGCCCTTGTGGAATGGCAACAACGTGGCTTTAATTGGCAATTTGTAACCATCGAAGTTCACGACACCACTGACGCTGACGCCTTAGGTAACAATCCAATCTTCCTCAACGGAAAACCTGTCGGTCGTGCAACCGGAGGAAACTTCGGCTTCCGTATTAACAAGTCCCTGGCTCTTGGTATGGTACACCCGGAACATGCAAACATCGGTACTGAACTAGAAATGGATATTCTCGGAACCATCCATAAAATAACGGTAGTGGCGGAAAGTCCTTATGACCCCGAGAACGCGCGCCTGCGCTCGCAAGATTAGAAATCTTCGAACAATGATCCATCCGATCTTGCGGAAATCATTGTGATACAAATTTGCAGTAATTAGTAGTTTACCAACTGAATATTTTTTCACGGCCTCACTGTTTTGAGCCCATATTCCTGACCGGCATCGACCAACCATTCCCATAAATATTCAGCGAAACTTCGGTGAACATGGATTTCATAGTCCGGCTCATCCGTAACCTGGTGAAGTATGATCTGCACTTGACCTAACAATGTTCTTGTAGAACATCCAGAGCGGAAAACCCTTTCGTGCAGATCCAATGTGCAACCCTTGGCAAGGATGTTTCTTGCACTCGCACCCCTGACCCCGACAATGGCGTATGCGTCCGAATTATCTACCACTTGGACATGACGGCCTTTAAAGCTGTTGGTAAGTCCCAACATAATCCTACCGCTTTCCTCGTCCTCAGTGACTAAAAGCCACTCTTCGGGCCCAAGCCAGAGTAAGCGGGGAAAGCCAGGCCCGCCTGTCACTACATTGGTTTCTTTTGAAGGCCTAAGACCAGTGATATCTGAGACTGCATCGAAAAATTCTGCATCCGACGCCTTGCCTCGTAAAACAATCTGGCCTCGAAAGCCACGGTCCTCAAGCACAACTATTGCATCGTTGCCACCTTGATCAGCCTCCAATTCGGCCGATATTGGAATATAATCGAGGGGTCCCTGACGCATGTATCCATTATCCATTTAGACGCTCACCTTCCGGATCAAAGAAGACGGGATTGCAAATCAAGGCAGAGATGGTTCCGTTTTCCATTGGCAAATAGACCCTTTCTCCATGTCGGTTACGACCACTCTTGACGAGTGCAAGAGCGACGGAACGCTTTAAATTTGGGCTATAGTAACTGGAAGTAACATAGCCAATCATATCCATGGGCGGGCGTTTCTTAGTCGTAGCAACAATTTGGGAGCCAATGGGAATTACAACTGATGGATCCTCGGTATCTAAGCCCACCAGCTGCTTGCGGTCACTCCTTAAAGTCTCGACACGTGCCAACGATCGGCGACCAATAAAATCCTTTTTCTTGCTTAACATTTTCTCCATTCCAAGGTCGTCTGGGGTAACAGTGCCGTCCGTTTCTTGACCAACGACGATATACCCCTTTTCAGCCCTTAGAACGTGCATAGCTTCTGTCCCGAATGGTGTAATTGCGTACTTCTCACCTGCCGTCATACATGCTCTCCACACACTGATCGCATAGCGGGCAGGTATATTAATCTCAAATGACAAATCACCTGTGAAACTAACCCGGAAAACCCGCGCTGGCACCCCTGCAACATTGCCTTCACGCCATGTCATGAAAGGAAAAGACTTCAAATCAAGATTAATATCGTCAGTGAGTTCTCCGAGAAGTTTGCGGGAGTTAGGTCCAACTAAGGTAATTGTTGCCCAATTTTCAGTTAAGGAGGTTAGGTATACCTCCATCTCCGGCCATTCCGTTTGCAGCCACTCTTCAAGCCAAGAGTAGACACGCGCAGCACCACCAGTAGTTGTAGTCATAAAAAAACGATCTTCAGCCATCCGAGATGTAACACCATCGTCCATAACCATCCCGTCTTCGCCTAGCATTAGACCATAACGGCACCGTCCAACTTCCAGGTTATTCCAGCTATTAACATAAATTAAATTGAGAAAATCTGCAGCATCAGGACCCTTAATCTCAATCTTACCAAGGGTTGATGCATCGAGGATTCCAATACTTTTACGCGCTGATCGACATTCTCGAACAACGGCATCATTCATATCCTCATCCAAAACAGGATAGTACCAGGGCCGCTTCCACTGCCCAACATTTTCAAATACAGCCCCAGCACGCGTGTGCCAATGATGAATGGGGGTACGTCGTAGCGGATCCAGAAACTGGCCGACTTGCCTACCGGCAAGAGCACCAAAGGTAACCGGCGTGTATGGGGGACGAAATGTTGTGTAACCGACTGAAGGCAGTTCTTCACCCCGGATACCGGATAGAATAGAAATACCATTAATGTTGGCTGTTTTGCCTTGGTCGGTGCCCATCCCGAGGGTCGTATAGCGCTTTAGATGCTCAACCGAATCGTAGCCCTCGCGCGCGGCCAGAGCAATGTCAGCGACGGTAACATCTGTCTGCAAGTCAACAAAGTGACTTGGCCCACCTTCCGGGTGCTTTCGGGAGGGAATAAGCCATTTAGGCTGCAGCGGTTGTTCATTTTCCAAAATCGTTTTCGATTTTGAACGGACACTTCCACTACCTACAAAATCCAGATTTTTGGCCACGCTAGCACCTTCTCTCGCACCCTCCTTTAGGCAGCGTTCAAGCTCAAATGTGCCTTTGGCGGCACCTACTACGTTAACGGCTTGTCCAGCTTTGTCAGGAATTAGGCACATCCTCTGTTTGTCATAAGTTAACGTGCCGCCCGATTGTGAATACAAATGAACAGTCGGGTTCCAACCTCCGGATACAGCCAGAAGATCACATGAGAGGTGACGCATTTCTCCTAAATTTCCGTCCATACCAAATGCCGAAATGTTCACACCTTTAACCTTACGGCGTCCTCTAGTACCGGTTACAGCACTATTGAAAATGATTTCGACACCAGCTGCCTTAGCCTTCCGCGGCCAATCGCCATTAAACTCCGGACGTACATCGACCAAAGACACATATATGCCAAAATTTTTAAAAATTAGGGCTGCACGATAGGCTTCATCATTGTTTGTAAAAACAACCACCCGTTTTGCAAGACGTACTCCATAACGTTTGACGTAAGTACTTGCCGCAGAGGCCAACATGACACCAGGCCGGTCGTTGTTTTCAAAGACCATTGGCCTCTCAATAGCACCACTTGCCAAAATGACCTGTCGTGCCCGGATGCGCCAAGATCTTTGCCGAGGCAGGGGGTCATCTGATACACCCAGATGGTCCGTTACCCGCTCAACTGCCGTAAGAAAGTTATGGTTGTAATAGCCAAAAATTGTAGTTCGGGGTAAAAGGCGCACCTCCGCCATCTCTTCCAGTTCGCAAACTGTTTTTTCTACCCAATCCAGTGCGGGACTACCGTCGATTTCATCAT
>Ga0209402_10000948_pt1 | contig 33198 bp, 39 predicted proteins | sample ArcticOcean_MG_C_3_FD_187437 | JGI IMG/M metagenome (GOLD analysis project Ga0209402, IMG submission 187437) | Marine microbial communities from western Arctic Ocean - ArcticOcean_MG_CB8_126 (SPAdes) (version 2) | ecosystem: Environmental > Aquatic > Marine > Oceanic | place: Arctic Ocean... | reverse complement strand
TAACCAGTATTGCATTACAATCTCACTCCTGCACCTTTTAAGAAAGCAGCATCTTCATCTAGGGGCCACCTAGGTTTTGCTGGGTGATCAAGCTCACTAAACTGTTTTAATTTAAATTTTTCTAAACCAACCATAGCAATCATTGCTGCATTATCTCCACATAAATTTATAGGTGGAAATATTGCCTCAAAGTCTTCTTCTTTACAAAGGTTAGTTAGCACTTCTCGAATTCTTTTATTTGCTGCAACTCCACCTGCAACCACAAATTTATTTTTATTTGATTTATTCATTTTTTTAAATTCTTCGAAAGCAATTTTACTTTTCTTATATAGTATTTCTTCAACAGTTCTTTGAAAAGATGCTGCTAAATCATACTTTTCTTGATCAGTCTTAATTTGTTTTGAGATTTTTAAAACAGCAGTTTTTAATCCTGCAAATGATAAATTGCAGCCACCTCTGTGAAAAATTGGCTTGGGTAATTCATATTTTTTTGAATCACCTTTTTTTGCATATACTTCAATTTGGGGTCCACCAGGAAATTCTATGCCTAATAATTTCGCTGTTTTATCAAAAGCTTCACCAACAGCATCATCAATAGTTGTTCCTAATCTTTTATAATTTCCCAAACCTTGAACACTTAAAAATTGAGTATGTCCTCCAGAAATTAAAAGTAACAGATAGGGATAATTTAATTCAGAATTTAGCTTAGGACTTAATGCATGACCCTCTAAATGATTAACCGCTATAAAAGGTTTGTTAAGTGAAGAGGCCACTGCTTTTCCAAAGCTTAAACCAACAGACAGACAAACTATAAGACCGGGCCCAGCAGTTGCTGCTATAGCGTCTACATCTTTCATCTTTATTCCACTTTCATCAATTGCTTTTTTTGTGATTAAATCTATTTTTTCCATATGAGATCTTGCAGCAAGCTCTGGAACAACTCCGCCAAATTCTTTATGAACATCAACTTGGCTTGAAACAATACTTGATAAAATTGTTGGCATACCTTGTTCATTTTCAGTTATGATAGAAGCAGCTGTTTCATCACAACTTGATTCAATTCCTAGAATTATTGGCTTTTTATTCATTAAATTAGTTTTTATTAATAATACAATCTCAATATAAATATGAAGTATAAAGCAAATAAATGAAAAATAAAAAAATTATTATAGGCTCAAGAGGAAGTAAATTAGCACTGATCTATGCTGAAAAAGCTAGGAGAAAAATCTTAAGCCATGCAAAAGATTTTGGAATTGAAGAAGTATCTATTAAAGAAATTGTTACCAAAGGCGATCAAGTTCAAGATAAAAGATTATCCGAAGTGGGTGGTAAGGGTCTTTTCTCAAAGACCATAGAGGTTGAATTATTAGATAATAAAATAGATATAGCCGTACATGCATTAAAAGACATGCCTTCTGAAGAAACGGAGGGGTTGCTAACAAATTGTTTTTTAGAAAGAAACGATCCAAGAGAAATTTTAATTAGCAGAGATAACAAACATTTAAAAGATTTAGCACTAAATTCAATTATTGGAACTTCTTCATTTAGAAGAGAATTTCAGATTAAAAAAATAAGAGATGACCTTGAGTGCAAATTAATTAGAGGAAACGTTGATACAAGAATAAGAAAGCTCAATGAAAATTTGTATGATGCAATTATTTTATCTTATGCTGGGATTGATTCTTTAGGATTAAATCAAAAAATATCTCAAACTTTTTCTACTTCAGAAATTATACCTTGTGCAGGGCAAGGAGTTATTGCTTTGCAATGTAGAAATAATGATGAAGAGCTAATTGAGTTATTAAAAAGTATTAACCACCAATCAACACATAATTCTATAAAGGCTGAAAGAAATGTTTTAAAGGTTTTAGAGGGAGACTGTGAAACAGCGGTAGGAGTATTTGCTAATATTGATGGTGATAAAATTAACCTTGAAGCAGAACTTTTTTCATTAGATGGCAGTAAAAGGTTCCACTTAAAATCATTTGAAAGTGTAAATAAAGCAGAAGAATTAGGAATAGAGATGGGAAAAACTCTTAAAAAGATGTCTAATAATTCTTACAAAAAATAATATGCATATTCTGCTCACACGACCCCTAGAAGATTGTCATGAAATGATATTAAAATTTCAATCACTGGGTCATGAGATATCTCATTTACCTTTAATTAATATTGAAGGTTTAAAATATGAGCCTCTAAATTATTCTGAATTTAAAGGAGTTATTTTTACAAGCGCTAATGCAATTAAATTTTTGGATATAAAAAATATTGATAAAAAGTTAAAATGTTTTTGTGTAGGAAATGCAACTGAAAAAAAAGCCAGAAGTAATGGTTTTCAAAACGTTTTTGCAGCCGAGGGAAATGTGAATAATTTAAAAGAATTAATTTTACAAAATTTTAACTCCTCAGAGGGAAAGTTGCTTTATGTTAGTGGAGAAATAATATCTAGCAATTTAGATAGTGAGTTAATTTCAAATGGTTACACTACAGAACGAGTAATTAATTATAGAGCCAATCCAATCGAAAAATATGATGAAGACTTTATTAAAAAACTAAAATTGAAAATGCCTGAAATCACCTACGTTTATTCACAAAATAGCGCCATTAATTTTTTAAAAATGATAAAAAACTATCAGCTAGAAACCCTATGGATGAATACTAATTTAATGTGTATTGGTGAAAAAACCTCTTCAATACTTAATGAAATTAAATGGAAAAAAATTTTTCTTTTTAACCCTGGAGAAGAAGAATTTTTGCTATATAAAATTTAATTATGGACATATTTAGTAATTTTAGTGACCTGTTTATTTCTGTTTGGTCTAAAGGAATTCGTGGAGTTGATATTTTTCAAATATTAATTGGCATTGGGATATTTTTTATTTTTTTAATTTTTAGAGGAATAATAAGTAAAGTTATCATTAAAAGACTAGAAGCCATCGCAAAGAGAACTACAAATAAATTAGATGATACTTTTGTTCATGCAATGGTAGGACCCGCTAGGTTTTTACCAATTGTTTTAGGTTTTTTTATTGCAAGTTATTATATGTCTTTTGGTGAGGATGCTAGAGCTATCGTTGATACAATCAATCGAACCTTAATAACAATTTTAATTTTTTGGTTAATCCATCAAATTGTCGAGCCAATTTCTTATATATTAAGTGGGTTAGATAAAATGTTAACCCGTGAGTTAATTGGCTGGATTATTAAATCATTAAAAGTTTTAATTTTTATTTTAGGATTAGCTGCCGTTCTTGAGCTTTGGGGAATAAAAATAGGACCAATTATTGCAGGACTTGGTTTATTTGGTGTTGCGGTTGCTTTGGGTGCGCAAGATTTATTCAAAAATTTAATTTCAGGAATTTTAGTTTTAGTAGAAAAAAGATTTAAGATTGGAGATTGGATTTTAGTAGAAGGTATCATTGAAGGTATTGTTGAGAAAATTGGTTTTAGATCAACAGTTTTAAGAAAGTTTGATAAGTCTTTAGCTATAATTCCCAATTTTCAGTTTGCTGAAAATGCAGTTATTAACATTAGTGAAACGACCAACTGGAGAATAGATTGGGCAATCACTCTTCAATATGACACTACGGTTGAGCAATTAAAAAAAATAAGAAATGAAATTGAAACCCACATCAAGAAAAGTGATGATTTTGATAATGCTGTAGGAATTGCAGTACGAGTTGAAAAGTTTTCAGACAGCTCTATAGATATGAGAGTTAGATGTTTTACTACCTCTAATAGTTTTAGTACATGGTTAGAGGTTAAAGAAAAACTTGCAATTGAAATTAAACAGATTGTAGAAGGAAACAGTGCAGCTTTTGCCTTCCCAAGTCAGTCAATTTATATTGAGAAAAAATGATAGCTATTTTTTACTTAGCTCTTCAAATATTAAAACTCTATTCCTACGTAGTTTTGGCTAATGTTGTAATTAGCTGGCTAGTTGCCTTTAATGTTTTAAATACCCAAAATAGATTTATTTATTCCATTTTAGAGATGACTTATCGACTAACAAATCCAGCTCTTAATAAGATAAGACGATTTCTTCCTAATTTAGGATCACTAGATATTGCACCAGTAATATTACTATTATTGATTTGGTTTATAGAAATGTGTATGAAGTTGTACATTGCACCAATGATTTTTTAAGGAAATTTTATGATTTTAATAGATGGAAAAAAAATAGCAGCCGAACTTAGAGAGGAATTAAGACAAGAGGTTGTAGAGCTAAAAGCTAAACACAATAAAATTCCAGGACTTACAGTAATTTTAATTGGAGATATGGCTCCTAGTCAAATTTATGTTCGTATGAAAGAAAAAGCTGCGAATGAAGTAGGGTTAAAGTCTGAAGTAATTAGATACCCAGAAGCTGTAGAAGAAAAAATAGTGTTAGATAAAATTGAAGAACTAAATAAAGATGAAAGCATTTCAGGAATTTTAGTTCAATTACCTTTACCAAAACATATCGATAAACAAAAAGTTATTGAAACTATTTTACCAGGAAAAGATGTAGATGGATTTCACCCGATGAATGTTGGAAATCTTTCATCAGGTTATGAAAGTTCAGTGCCTTGTACTCCCTTAGGATGTTATTTAATGATTAAAAAAATTGAACCAAATTTAACTGGAAAAAAAGCTGTTATGATTGGTAGATCAAATTTAAATGGTAAACCAATGGCACAGTTACTTTTAAAAGAAAATTGTACGGTTACGATAACTCATTCAAAAACTAAAGATTTAAAAGCAGAATGTTTAGAAGCAGACATTATAGTTGCTGCCGTAGGTATTCCAGAACTTGTAAAAGCAGACTGGGTTAAAAAAGATGCAATCGTAATTGATGTGGGGATCAATAAAACTGACAATGGTATAGTGGGAGATGTTGCATTTGATGAAGTTTCTAAAGTTGCAAGAGCTTTAACACCTGTTCCAGGTGGAGTAGGGCCAATGACAATCGCCTGCCTGTTAAAAAATACTATTGAGTGTTTTAAAAGATCTCAAAAATAAAAAATCTTAGTATAAGTGAAAAAATTTTTAATTTTCTTATTCTCAATTATTATTTATAACTCTTCATTAATGGCTATGGAAAAAAAACCTTATCATCACTTACCAGATGGAACATTTAGAAACCCAGAAGGATCACCTATAAGATCTAAAGATGTTAAATTTTCATACAGACAATTTACTAAAGAAAAGAAAAAAATAGATCTAACAGTTCCAAAAGATCATGTTGTTGATAAAGAAAAAGTTTTATCTGATTTAGAAAAATATAAAGATGAAGATTATATTGCTTGGATTGGTCACGCTACTTACTTAATTAAGCTAGGTGATACAACGATTATAACAGATCCTGTTTTTTCAAAAAATGCAGGTCCTTTAATTTTTGGGCCAGATAGATTTACAGAGCCAGCATTACAATTAAATGAAATCCCAAAAACTGATTTATTTTTATTAACTCATAACCATTATGACCATCAAGACATGGGAACTATAAGACGGTACCCATATAAAGATTCAAAAGTTTTAGTGCCATTGAATCTTGGAAAATATTTTACAAAAAATAAATTTAACGATGTAAATGAAATGGATTGGTATGAGGAAATTCAGGTTAATGACGATCTAAAGGTAACGTTCTTACCTGCGGTTCATTGGTCTAAGAGAAGTTTAACGGATACTAATAAAACACTTTGGGGCAATTTTTTAATAGAATACAAGGGTAAAAAAATACTCTTCGCTTGTGATACAGGTTATGGAGATATTTATAAAGAGCTAGGAGAAAAATATGGTCCAATTGATTTAACTATGATCAATATTGGAGCGTATGATTTTAAACCCATGTTTGATAAATCAGTTTATCACACCACTCCTGAAGAGGCTTTAAATGTTGCTCAAGACTTAAAAAGTAAAAAAGTTATCGGAATGCACTGGGGCACATTTGTATTGTCTCTAGAACCAATTATGGAACCACCAATAAGATTTAAGGCTAGCGCAGAAAAATATGGCTTTAATAAAGAAGATGCAATTATATTTAAAGTTGGAGAAATTCAACCAATAAAAAGCTTATTATCCAAGCAATAAGTAGTAAAATTTAGTTACCTACGCTTACTAAGTTTAGGTAACTATGTTACACAAGAAGATGCTTGAAATATTTATTCAAACTTTTTTCTTATATTTTATTGTTATTGATCCACTAGGAAACACACCATTATTCCTAGCAGTAACTCAGAATATAAGTAGTAAACAAAGAGTTAAAACTGCATTAAGTGCAACAATAATTGCATCAATCATATTGCTATTCTTTGCATTGCTTGGAAGCACGTTATTAAGTTATTTAAATATATCTTTTCCAGCATTTACAATTGGTGGAGGTATCATTTTATTAATAATTTCTATGGAAATGTTGTTTGATAAAAGACAACAAAGAAAAGAAGACGACATTGATTTTAACTCTGAAAATGTAAGTGTATTTCCTTTAGCTACCCCCATAATAGCAGGACCAGCTGCAATTACGTCAGTTATTGTTTCTGTTTCAGATATGGGAAGTAATTTTACAAATCAATCTGTAGGCATGATTGCATTAGCTTCAGTTTTACTTTTAACTTTTATATTTTTTTTTACTGCTTCAAAATTTTCTCAGATAATAAACAAAAAAGTTATTAGTGTAATCTCAAGAGTAATAGCAATTATTTTAGTTGGGTTAAGTGTTCAGTATATTTTAGACGGAATAAAAACTTTTTTAGCTTAAAGTATTGTTCTAGAGAGCATTCTAAATTAGTATTAATTTAGTAATGAATATAATTATCTTACAGCACATTAAGATTGAAGACCCAGGCTATATAAAAGATTTAATGTTAGCTGACAATGTTAATTTGACCACCATAGAATTAGATGAAGGTGAAAAAATACCAAAAGATTTAACAAAGTTTGATGGAATGTTTTGCATGGGTGGTCCTATGGATACCTACATGGAAAAAGAATATCCTTGGTTAGTTGATGAAAAAAAAAAAATTAAAGAGTTTGTGGTAGACCTTAAAAAACCCTATTTAGGATTTTGTCTAGGTTGTCAGTTGTTGGGTGAAGTTGTTGGTGGCAAGGTTGTGCAATCTAAGACCCCTGAAATTGGAATAATGGATATAAATTTTTCTAAAGAAAAAGATAATGATATTTTATTTTCTGCTTTCCCAGAAAAAATTCAAAGTCTGCAATGGCACTCTTATGAGGTTGATGGTCTTGATAGTAATAAAGATGTAACAGTCTTAGCTTCATCTCCAGTTACTAAATACCAGATTTTTAAATATCAAAATCATGCTTATGGAATTCAATTTCATATAGAAATTAAAGATACAACAGTTAATGAATGGGGCTGTGTTCCTGAATATAAGCAGGCTCTAGAAGATCAATTAGGTGAGGGTGCTCTAGATAAATTTGATCAAGCTGCAAAAGATAATATGCAAAGCATGAATGACTACTCTAGAATTTTATACTCAAATTTCAGGGATAAAATTATTTCTAAATAATATTTATTTTTTTCTTCTTTTTAAATTTTAAACAAAGGTCAAATTGTCCTGAATTTTTTAGATTAAATTAGCTTTTATTACACTTTCTAAGCTTGAAGAGCTTTGAACCCCTGAAAAAAAATCTTTTCCTATTTCAAAAAAAGGTACTCCATTAATTTCTTTTTCTTTTGCAATGACAATATAAGAATTAACTTTTTCTACATTTGCTGGATTAAAAAAATTAGTTATATCATCTTCTTTGATATTAAATCCTTTTCCAATATTAATTAAAATTTCTTTATTTCCAATATCGAGACCCTCAACAAAATATGAGTGGTATATTTTTTCTTTCACTTCGTTGTGTACATTGGATCGTTCGGCTAATTTTATTAATAAGTGAGAAATTACTGTATTGGGTGTTTTTTTTATATTATCCAGATTAAAATTAAGACCTTCTTTATTGGCCTCTTCTGTCATTCTATCATACATCGGTTGAGCAAATTCTTTACCACCAAACTTTATTTCTAAGTACTTACTTCTTTCAATTCCTTCTTTGGGCATATCAGTATTTAATTGAAATGGAACATGCTCTATCTCAAACCTAGTTTCAGGAAAAGCTTTTAATGCTTTATTTAGTCTTGTCTGACCAATAAAACACCACCCACAAATTGTGTCGGCGAATACTTTTATTTTCATAAATTTATGAACGAAGCTTTTGTTTATGAAAGTTAATAAATCTTTCTACGTTTGATTTATTAAAGGTTTTATTTTCTTCAAAAGAAACTTTTTTCATTGAGTAGGCGGTACTTTTCGTCTGTCTAGACATTATAGTGATATTACCTTTGTATAATTTAAGCTTAACAGACCCGTTCACTTTATTTTTTTTAAGATCCACTATTTTTTGAAGTTTAAATCTTGCTTTTGAATACCAGTAACCATTGTAGATAAGTTCAGCATATTTTGGCATAATTTCATCTTTTTTATGCATAGTTTCTTTATCTAACGTAACAGATTCAATTGCTCTATGTGCTGACATTAGTATTGTCCCACCTGGTGTTTCATAAACACCTCTTGATTTAATTCCAATAAATCTATTCTCAACTAAATCAACTCTACCTATTCCATTTTTACCTGCAACCTCATTAAGTTTTTCCAACAAGTTTCCTGGTGATAATTTTTTACCATTAACAGTTATAGGATCTCCATTTTTAAAACCTATAGATACAAATGAAGCTTTGTTAGGTGCTTTTTCAGGAGACACTGTTCTTTGAAAAAGAAACTCAGGTGCTGCATTTTTTGGATTTTCTAAAACCTTTCCCTCAGTTGAGGTGTGATATAAATTGTCATCAATAGAAAATGGTGGTGCACCTTTTTTATCTGTTGGAATTGGAATATTATTTTTTTTTGCATATTTAATTAAATCTGTTCTGGAATTTAATTTCCATATTCTCCAGGGAGCAATAATTTTTACCTTAGGACCAAAATAATGATAACCCAATTCAAATCTTACTTGGTCATTGCCTTTTCCAGTTGATCCATGGGACACAGCATAAGCACCAAACTTTTTAGCAACAGCAATTTGACGTTTTGCAATTAACGGTCTTGCAATTGAAGTTCCTAATAAATAAACACCTTCATAAATAGCGTGCCCTCTAAGCATTGGAAAAACATAATCTTTTACAAAAATATCTTTTAAGTCTTCAATGATTATATTTTTAACTCCTAATTTTTTTGCATTTCTTATAATTTTTTTTCTATCAATTTCTTGTCCTACATCAGCAGTGTAACAAATAACTTCTGCATCATAATTCTCCTGAAGCCATTTTAAAATAATAGAAGTGTCTAGTCCGCCAGAATATGCGAGTACAATCTTTTTTTTAGATTTCATTTATTTAGCCACAGTTTGCTTTGGTAGCATTGTATGCTTTGGTAAAGCCTAATAATGAATAGTGATCAATAGTTTGAGATCCATTTTGAGTGTAACCTTGAACCATTATTCTAGATCCTTTTTTCAGAGTTTTGATCATTTTTTTCTCTAATTTATTTTCTTTATCTGTCATCCAAGCAAAACCATCCTGCATAATATCAAATTCATATATATTTTTTCCAGAAGTTACTTTAACCAAATTTTTATTATTAAATTCATAGCCACTAGTAACACTTATTTCATTAGCTATATTTTCTCCTGGTCTAAAGCTAATAAATAATCTTGCTTCTCTAGGGTTAGATTTTGGTGCTTGTAGAACAGGTTTAGATTGTGCATAACAAACCTTACCTTTTTCATCATTTATTACATATGTTTCCCAGTCCTTGTGTGTACCCATTTTTTTCACCTCTTCAGCATTAACTTGACCTGCAAAGGTAGTTATAAAAAGTAGGATTATAAAATTTTTAATTATGGACATGGGTTTGGGTAAATTGTTTGTACTTCATTTATTTCTTTAATTACATCTTCAGTTAAATTTATATTTATACTTTCCACGTTAGTTTTCAACTGTTTCATTGTCGTAGCACCAATAATAACGGATGTTACAAAAGGTTGAATTTCTAAAAATTTTAATGACATCTGTGCTAAATCCAGGTTGTGTTTCTTTGCTATTTCATAATATAGATCAATAGCTTTTTCAGCATTTTGATTATTGTATCTAGACCAAAAATCCCCATCTCTTTCCATTCTAGAGTTTTTTGGTAATTGTTTGTTTCTATACTTTCCTGATAAATACCCACATGCTAGAGGCGAGTAGGCTAGTAATCCCGCTTGCTCTCTAATAGAAATTTCTGCAAGTCCAACTTCATAAGTTCTATTAAGTAAATTATATGGATTTTGAACAGAAAGCATTCTCGGAAGCTTTTGTTCTTTTGATAATTCTAAATATTTAGTTAACCCCCATGGAGTTTCATTGGACACACCCACATGTTTAATTTTTCCTTGATCAATAAATTTTTTTAAATTTCCTAAAATATCTTCAAATCGAGTCCACTCGTTACTGTCATCATGCTCATATCCTAATTTTCCAAAAAAATTTGTTTTTCTTTCTGGCCAATGCAGTTGATATAAATCAATACAATCAGTTTTTAATCTTCTTAAACTTCCTTCAAGTGCCTCTGTAATATTTTTTTCTCCAAACTGATTACCGCCATCTCGTACATATTCTCTCATTGGGCCACACACTTTAGAGGCCAAGATTAACTTGTCTCTCTTTTTTGTTTTTTCAAACCAGTTACCAATAATAGTTTCAGTATGACCAAAAGTTTCTTCTCTAGGAGGAACGGAATAAATCTCTGCCGTATCCCAAAAATTTACACCCTGATCCAAAGCATAATCCATCTGTTCAAAGCCTTCATTTTGGGTATTTTGTTCGCCCCAAGTCATAGTGCCTAGACAAATAGTGCTTACTTTTAAATCTGTATTTCCTAGTTTTTTGTAATTCATAATTATTTTAACTTTATTAAGACATCTTGAAATAATAGTAAAAGGCTATTATATATAGGTCATGATATTCAATAAACAAAATTTGCTAAATAAAGTAAAAGAAGCCCAACAATCAACAGTAGTAATGGATGAGGGCTTAAGAGCCTACATGCTAAAAGTCTACAACTATATGGCTTCTGGTATTTTATTAACTGGACTTGTATCTTTAATATTCTTTAAATTATCTGTAGTTACAGATGCTAATGGATCTATTGTTGCCCTAACAAGTATAGGAAACACAATTTTTCTTTCAGGTTTTAAATGGATTGTAATGTTGGCGCCTCTTGGAGTTGTCTTTTACATGAGCGCAAAAATTAATAAAATGGCAGCATCTACTGCTCAAACAACTTTCTGGGTTTTTGCTTCGTTAATGGGAATTTCTTTATCTTCAATATTTTTAACTTATACTGGAGCGAGTATCACTAGAGTATTCTTTATTACCTCAATCACCTTTGGTGCAATGAGCTTGTATGGTTACACAACTAAGAGAGATCTTACAAAATTAGGATCTTTTTTAATGATGGGCTTAATTGGTATTATCGTAGCATCAGTTGTTAATATGTTTATGAAATCTTCAATGATGGATTTTGTTATTTCAATCCTAGGTGTTTTAATTTTTGTAGGCCTAACTGCTTATGACACTCAAAAAATTAAAAATATGTATGTTTCAAGTGATACTGGTGAGTTGATGGGCAAAAAAGCTGTAATGGGCGCTTTAACTCTTTACCTAGACTTTATAAATTTATTTATAATGCTGTTAAGATTATTCGGTCAAAGACGATAGTCTTTTTATTTCTTTAGGTTTTTCCAATTAGTATTTTTAAGTAAAATCCCTAGTTCAAAAGAATTTTTTAAAACTTTACCATTAGAATCCGTAATTAAATATTTTAGATTTTTATTACTTGGCTTAAAGTTTTTACAAATTTTATATAAAGCATTCTCAGCAGCATTTTTAAAGACACTAAAACTTACTTGTCTGCTAGAAATATTTAAACCATAATCTTTCCATGATCCTGCTGAGACCATTTTTGCATAGAGGTCTAAAATAACCTTAAGCTCATTTTTTTCAAAAAACTGTCTTTCCTCTATTTGATTGTGAGGGTTGTTAACAACTAATTTTAAATTTCTATTCATCAAGTTTATGATTATTAATCAGCGATATCTGAAATGCTGTAAAGACAAGAGTTATTGGCAGCATTCCCCACACCTTAAAGTTAACCCAAAACTCTTCTGTTTGCGTTCTCCAGACGCACTCATTTAAGATTGCAAGGCAGAAGAAAAAATACATCCACCTTTTATTTAATAATTTCCAACCAATATCAGTTAGGGCAATTGATTTACCCATAATTTTTTTAAGAACAGGTTCATTGGTAAAATATTTTCCAAAAAATAAAGCAAGAGCAAATAAAATATTTATGATTGTTGGTTTTACATAAAGAAAAACTGGATCATTAAAATAAATTGTTAGACCACCAAAAAAAGTAATTAAAATACCGCTTATTAAAGGCATCATAGGTATTTTTTTTTCAAGGAGCCAAACTACAACTAGAGCTATTAATGTTGCAACTATAAGTGGTGGGATTGCAACTGCTAAATTTTTGTCACTATTGTAATAATAATAAAAAAATATAGCTAAAGGTCCAAAGTCTGTTGCAAATTTAAGAAATGATTTATTCACTTGACAGATATTAACATAATAAAAAAACATTTATATTTTTTTTATTGATTTTTATTTTTAAACCCCCATATTAATAGCAATGGCAATTCAAAAAGCAAAATTTTCAATAGGCGACATTGTAAAGCATAAACACTTTGAGTTTAGAGGTGTAATTTATGATGTAGATTTCGAATTTAACAATTCTGAAGAATGGTACCAATCTATTCCTAAGAATGTTCGTCCTAAAAAAGATCAGCCTTTTTATCACTTACTTGCGGAAAATGATGAAATTACCTATGAGGCCTACGTTTCTCAGCAAAACTTGTTGATGGACGATTCAGAAGACCCTATTAAACACCCTTTAATTGAAGAAATTTTTTCTGGCAGAAAAGGCTCTAGCTACTTCAAGCCCTCTAATTAATTCTTTTTTCTAACACAATTAGCTCAAATCTTAGACACAGATTGTAGTTATATTTAATTATGTTCTGATCAAGAGTGTTAAATAACGTTTTTATCATTATTGACTCCCTCTGCATTCTTGATCAGGATAACCTTCCATAATAAGAATTAAATTATCTTTTTTTAATATATATAATTTAAAAATGTTTAAATCTTTTGAACCTAATAAAATTTTTGCAATTACATCTAAGGCACCAAAGTATGTTTTGTTTTTATTTATTGTTGTCTTAACAATTGGCTTAACTGAAGCACTCGTTTTATCTCCGGAAGATTATAAACAAAGTGATGTAGTAAGAATTATGTATGTTCATGTACCGGCCGCATGGATATCTCTTGGAATATTTTCAAGTTTAGCTTTGCTGTCCATTGGAAGTTTTGTTTTTAAAAATAAAAATTTTGCTTTAATTGCTAAAAGTTTAGCACCTTCTGGATTTGTTTTTAATATTATTGCATTAGTTACAGGATCAATTTGGGGCAAACCTACTTGGGGTACCTGGTGGGCTTGGGATGCAAGAATAACCTCTATGCTAATTTTAGCTTTGTTTTATGGAATGTATTTATTAGCCTGGAGAATTTATGAAGATAAAGAGCAAGTAATAAAAATTACTTCCTTGATCGCAATTTTAGGAGTGGTAAACGTTCCTATCATTAAATTTTCTGTAGACTGGTGGAACACACTTCATCAACCAGCTTCAATTGATATTTTATCAACCAACACAGCAATTCACATATCAATGCTAGTCCCTTTGGGCATTATGACTGCGGCATTTGCCCTTTTTTCGCTACTCATTTTTTTGATGAAATATAATACTGAACTGATAAAAGTTAAAAATAAAGGATTAGATAGATTATGATAAATGAAATAATTTCAATGAATGGATATGGGGCTTATGTATGGTCAGCTTTTTCATTTACATTGATTAGTTTTACAACTTTATATTTTGTAACTAAATTACAACTTTCAAAAGAGCAAAAAAGATTTGCTTCTAAATTTGGTTCTCTAAATGTAGAGAAAGCTAGAGCTGCAAGATCGCAAAATATTAATAGAGAAATATTATCCAATACATCAAATATTTAACTAATAAACCATGTATGGTAAAAAGGTTAAATTACGGGTTTTATTTCTAACTTTAATTTTAGCTTCAGTAATTTTAACAGTTTTTCTAATTTTACAGTCATTAAAAGAAAACGTTGTATATTTCCAGTCTCCATCTGAAATAAAGTCTTTAATAGAATTAAATAAAAAGAAGATAAGAATAGGAGGGATGGTTAAAGAGCAATCTGTTTTTATCAATTCTAATGAAGTTAATTTTATTATTACTGATTTTAAAAACGAGATTAATGTTACTTATTCAGGGGCTGTTCCAAATTTATTTTCCGAAGGAAAAGGGGTGGTTGCTGAAGGTTTTTTAAAGGATAAAAATTATTTTTCTGCTACTAAAATTTTAGCAAAACATGACGAAAATTATATGCCTCCAGAAGTTAAAGAAGCTATAGGAGATAAATAAATTGCTAGCTAATCAGATAGGTTATTATTCTTTAATTTTAGGGTTACTGCTTTCAGTTTTCCTCTGTGGTGTTTCAATTAAAGACCTTAATAGTAACAATAAGCAAATTAACCAAAATGTATTATCTTTATCATTTCTGCAGTTGGTTTTCGTAATTGTAAGTTTCTTGAGTTTGATTTTGTCTTTTATAAACTCAGACTTTAGTAATGAGACAGTTTTTAATAATTCTCACACAACCAAACCATTATTTTATAAAATTTCAGGAACATGGGGAAATCATGAGGGAAGTTTATTGTTATGGTTATTGGTACTAACTTTATTTATTTTTCTATTTTTGATTAAATCAAAAGAACAACCTAAAAAATATAGAATTTTAACTTTATTATTTCAGCAAATAATAATTATTGGATTTTTCTTATTTGTATTGATGACATCCAATCCTTTTAATTATTTATTTCCAATTCCCAATGAAGGCCTTGGTCTTAATCCAATTTTACAAGATCCAGCTTTAGCGATCCATCCTCCAATTTTGTATTTAGGATATGTCGGTACTTCAATAATATTTTCGTCATCACTTGCTGCCGTAACACAAAATTATATTTCGAAGGAATGGAGCCAACATATTAAAAAATGGGTTTTGCTTTCCTGGATTTTTTTAACCATAGGAATTATGCTTGGATCAATTTGGGCCTATTATGAGCTAGGTTGGGGAGGTTTTTGGTTTTGGGACCCAGTTGAAAATGTTTCTTTAATGCCATGGCTAACATTAACGGCATTATTACACTGCATTTTGGTATTGGAGAGAAGGGCCACATTAACATCCTGGGTGGTTATATTATCTATTACAACATTTACACTAAGTATGTGCGGAACTTTCTTGGTAAGATCTGGAATATTAAATTCTGTACACACATTTGCAAATGATCCTGCTAGAGGAATTTTTATATTAATTTTTTTATTTATTTTAATTGCTTTATCTTTGGGAATATTTTTTTTCTTTCACAAAGAGAATAATAAAGACTCAAATAATTTTTTCTGGCTTAGTAGAGAAACTTCTATCTTAATAAATAATTGGTTTATGATGTATTTTTTATCAGTTGTTTTAATAGGGACAGTATATCCAATTTTTCTAGACGTAATATCTAGTGAAAAAATATCAGTAGGACCTCCTTTTTATCAAAAATTAATAGCTCCTTTTTTAATACCATTTCTATTATTCATGTCTGTTGGACCAAGACTTAAATGGATCAAATCAAAAATTGAGAATAAAAAATCACTAATTATTACCTTTATAATTTCAGTAATGTTAACATTTTTTATAGTTAAAAATTTGACAACTGACTTACTTTTTTACACTATTCTGATTTCAGCAGCTTTTTTTCTATTTTTTACAACTTTGAAAGAATTATTTATAAAAAAATTTAATAATATTTCTCAAACGGTAGCACATTTTGGTTTCAGCTTGTTAATATTAAGTATTTTGTTTAACAACATTTTATCGTCAGAAATTATAACTAACATAAAGATTGGTGAAAAATATAGTTATGACAAAAGTGAAATTTTTTTTAAAAAGATAGAAGAAAGAAAAGAAAGTAATTTTAATTCCATCATTGCTTATTTTGAAATCAAAGATGAAAAAGGAAAAATTATTGAATTAAATCCTGAGATTAGAATTTATGATCAGCCTGTAATTATTACCAGTGAAGCGGATATAAAAACAACATTATTAGAGGATAAGTTTTTAGTAATGAATCTTGTAAAAGGTAATGAATATTTTAATATTAGATATCAAGTGAAGCCATTTATGATTTGGATTTGGATTTCAATCTTGCTATTAAGCCTTGGTGGATCAATGAGTTTATTTAAAAAAAGATATGAAAAATAAGTCTAGCTTATTTATTATAATTACAGTTTTAAGTTTTTGTTTTGTTATTTTTTACAAAGGATTGAATAATTCAAATACTTATGCGCCCAAAATTAAGGATAAAAAGAATATACCTATTTTTGAAGCAAAAGATTTTAACTCAAGTGCTTACCTAAATTCAGAAAAAATTTTTGAAGAAGACACTTTTTATATTGTAAATATTTGGGCCTCTTGGTGTGTCCCTTGTAGAACAGAACATCCTCTATTAATGGAATTGAGTAAAAATCAATCAGTTAAATTAATTGGGTTAAATTATAGAGACAACTCTAATAACGCTAAAAAATTTATTAATGAATTTGGAAACCCATATTCTCAACTTATAGTTGATAATGAGGGAACTTTGAGTGTTGAGTTTGGAGCTTACGGTGTACCAGAAACGTTCATAATTGATAAAAATAAAAAAATTATAAGAAAATTTATAGGTCCAATTAATAAAGAAATAGTAGAAGAAATTAAATTGATTATTAAATGAAAATTTTAAAGATATTTATAATTTTATTTTTATCCATAGGTTTTTCCCATCTTAAATCTGATGAAAAAAATGATGTATTGAAAAGTAAAATCTTAAAAAATATTCGTTGCTTAATTTGCCAAGGACAATCTGTTTATGATTCAGAATCGGAATTTGCCTCTAGTATTAAACTAATTGTTGATAGAAAAATTGAAGAAGGATTAAAGGAAGAGCAAATATACAAATTTTTAAGAGAAAAGTATGGTGATTGGGTAATCTACAATCCACAATTAAACAAAAACACCTATGTTTTATGGCTTTTACCATTATTGTTATTTTTGTTTGGTGGTGCAATAATATATAAAAAAACAATAAGTAAAAATAACAAAATTTAAATGAAGCATTATAAATTAATATTCAAATTATTTTTTATCACTTTTTTCGCTCTATTTTCTTCGATAGTAAATTCAGAAGAAAATAATTCTAAATTTAATGTTTATTCAGGAATGTTTGATTTCAGTGATGCTGGAAAAAAATCAACATTGATTGGTTTTCAACATCAAAATGAAGATTTAAATAGAGATACATTTTTAGGAAATTTTTCCCCAATAACTGGTGCTTTAGTTACTGCAGATTCTGCAGCATATGTTTATACAGGTGTACAAGCACAATATAAATTGGGTAAAATTAATTTTATTCCGAGTTTTACTCCAGGACTTTATAGTAAAGGTAACGGAAAAGATCTTGGACATGTAATAGAATTTAAAAGTGAGCTTCAAATTTCTCTAGATATTTTTAGCAACAGCCAACTTGGTTTTTCTTATAACCACCTTTCCAATGCTAGCTTAGGAACTAAGAATCCTGGTGCAAATAGCTACATGTTTAATTTTTTTAAATCATTTTAAATTCAAAATAATGAATTTAAAAAACTGTTATAACTTTAGTGACTTTAGAAAATTAGCAAAAAAAAGATTACCTTCACCAATTTTTCACTACATAGACGGTGGGGCAGATGACGAGTCAACATTAAAAAGAAATACAGAATCTTTCAGTGATTGTGATTTAATTCCTAATGTTCTTGCTAGCGTAGGAAAACCAGATTTATCAACAACTATCTTTGGAAAAAAAATTGATATGCCAATTTTTATTTCGCCAACTGCAATGCAGAGACTTTATCATCATGAAGGAGACAAAGCATCCGCAAGAGCTGCTGAAAAATTTGGAACTTTTTACAGTATGTCTACTATGGCTAATAATACAATTGAGGAGATTTCAGCTGTTTCAAGCGGCCCAAAACTATTTCAACTTTATGTTCATAAAGATCAGTCAATAACAGATGATCTAATTGATAGATGTAGAGTGTCTGGCTTTAATGGTATGTGTTTGACAGTTGATACATTGGTTGCTGGCAATAGAGAAAAAGATCATAGAACAGGATTTACCACGCCTCCAAAACTTACTCTTCAAAGCTTAATGAGTTTTGCTATGAGACCTGAGTGGGTATTTAATTATTTTACTCATAAAAAATTTGAATTATCTAACGTTAAAAATAAAACAGATAAAGGAACCAATATTTCAAAATCAGTTATTGAATATATTAATGAGCAATACGATCCAGCCATGAACTGGAAAGACGCAGAATATTGTGTAAAAAAATGGAATGGTCCATTTGCTCTTAAGGGAGTGATGTCAGTTGAAGACGCAAAAAGAGCAATAGATATTGGATGCACTGCAATCATGATCTCGAATCATGGAGGTAGACAATTAGATGGATCAAGATCACCCTTTGATCAAGTGAATGCAATTAGAGAGGCTGTCGGAGATAAACTTGAAATAATTTTAGACGGTGGTGTGAGACGAGGAACCCATGTTTTAAAAGCTTTAGCAGCAGGTGCAACAGCATGTAGTTTTGGAAAAATGTTTTTATTTGCATTGAGCGCTGGGGGCCAACCAGGTGTGGAACGATTACTGCAAAATATGCATGATGAAATTAATAGGAACATGGTATTAATGGGCTGTAAGACTTTAAAAGAGCTGGATGCGTCAAAAATAATCTATAGAAAATAATTTTTCTTATTGAAATTAGTTATAAAAAAATAGATTAAATTAAAAAATATTAAGATTATAATTATTAATGAAATTAGCTAAAAATTTAGAAAGATTGGGAACTGAGTCAGCATTTAGTGTTTTAGCTGAGGCAAAAAAATTAGAAGCACAAGGTAAACCAATGATTCATCTGAGTCTTGGCCAACCTGATTTTAAAACTCCACAACACGTAGTAGATGCTGCGAAGAAAGCTTTAGATGATGGTCATCATGGATATGTTATGTCCAACGGTATTTTAGAATGTAGACAAGCTGTAACCAGAAAAATTAAAAAACTTTATAATAAAGATATTAATCCAGAAAGAGTTTTGATAATGCCAGGTGGAAAGCCAACAATGTATTATGCAATACAATGTTTTGGTGAGCCAGGTGCAGAAATTATACACCCAACACCAGCTTTTCCAATTTATGAGTCTATGATTAATTATACAGGCTCAACAGCTGTGCCTTATGATTTAACTGAAGATAAAGATCTAAAGTTTAATGCTGAAAAAATTTTATCGTTAATTACTGACAAAACTAGATTGTTAATTTTAATTAATCCTAACAATCCAACAGGAAGTTTTGTAGAAAAAGCAGAGATAGATATATTAGCAGAAGGACTTAAAAAGCATCCACATGTAGTAATCCTTAGTGACGAAATTTATAGTAGACAAATTTATGATGGAAAAGAAATGCCAACATTTTTTAACTACCCTGATCTTCAAGATAGATTAATAGTTTTAGATGGTTGGAGTAAAGCTTACTCCATGACAGGCTGGAGAATGGGCTGGAGTGTATGGCCTGAAGAATTAATACCTCATGTAAATAAATTAATTATCAATAGTGTTTCATGTGTTAATGCACCCTCACAGTTTGCAGGAATTGCCGCACTAGATGGGCCAGATGATGCTATTCATGAAATGATGAAAGAATTTGATATTAGAAGAAAATTAATTCACGAAGGCCTTAATAGTTTACCAGGTATTGAATGCAGCCTTCCAGAGGGAGCATTTTATGTTTTCCCAAAAGTGATAGGAACGGGGATGAATGGTTCAGAATTTGCAAAAAAATGCATGTATGAAGCAGGAGTAGCAATAATCCCAGGAGCAGCTTTTGGTAAAACTTCTACGGATTATGTAAGATTTAGTTACGCAGCCTCTCAGGACAACATATCTAACGCATTGGAAAATATTAAAAAAATGCTAGGTTAAGACTAATGAGTGAATTAGTTTTACCAAAGATTAATAAAGAAACGATTTCTAAAAAAGAATATATTTTTAAGAATCTTGCAAAAATAATAAATCCAGAAAATGTTTTAAGTCACGCGGATGAGATTAAGCCGTATGAAACTGATGCACTGGCAGCTTACACGCAAACACCGTTAGCAGTTGTGATGCCAGAAAATACAGAAGAAGTAAGTAATATCTTAAAATTTTGCCATAAAGAAAATATAAAAGTTGTGCCAAGAGGCGCGGGTACAGGTCTTTCAGGTGGAGCATTACCATTAAACGATGCAATTCTATTAAGTCTTGGAAAATTTAATAAAATTATAGAAATCGATTTTGAAAACAAATGTGTGGTTACTCAACCTGGTGTCACAAATTTAGGAATAACTCATGCTGTACAACATAAAAATTTTTATTATGCGCCTGATCCATCCAGCCAACTTGCTTGTTCGATAGGAGGCAATGTTGCTGAAAATTCTGGTGGCGTTCATTCATTAAAATATGGAACAACTACTAATAATATTTTAGGTGTTGAAATGGTTATGATGGACGGAACTATTTGTAGAATTGGTGGAAAAACTCTTGATCAAGAAGGATACGACCTAATGGGATTAATTTGTGGTTCAGAAGGATTACTAGGAGTAATTACTGAAGTGACAGTTAAAATTTTAAAAAACCCACAAATAGTTAAAGCAGCATTAATAGGTTTTCCAACAATCGAAGAAGGTGGGAATGCAACTTCAGAAATTATCGCTAGTGGAATTGTTCCAGCAGGCATGGAGATAATGGATAAAGTTTTAATAGAAGCAACAGATAATTTTAGTAAAGCAGGCTATCCAAGAGATGCTGAACTTTTATTAATTGTTGAATTAGATGGAACAGAATCTGAAGTAGATGAATTATTAAAGCAAGTTAGTAGCATTTGTAAAAAAAATAATTGCTCAAGTTTAAAATTAAGCAAAAATGAAAAAGAAAGACTTTCATTTTGGGCAGGTAGAAAAGCAGCATTTCCAGCATGTGGAGCTATGGCACCAGACTATTATTGTATGGATGGTTCTATCCCGAGAGGAAAACTAACAGAAGCTTTATTAGAGATAAAAAGACTATCTGAAAAGTATGAATTACCAGTAGCAAACTGTTTTCATGCGGGTGATGGAAATTTACACCCATTAATAATGTTTGATGGAAGTGACAAAGAACAACTAAGAAAAACTGAAGAATTTGGTGCTGAAATTTTAAAGGCCTGTGTAAGACTAGGAGGGGTTATAACTGGAGAGCATGGTGTTGGAATAGAAAAAAGAGAACTAATGTGTGAAATGTTTAATAACGATGATATTCAGCAACAACTAGATATCAAATCATCACTAGATGAAAAAAATTTATTAAATCCCGGAAAAGTTTATCCAATATTGAGAAAATGTGCAGAGGAAGGAAGGGTACATGTCCACAGAAATGAAGAAAAATTCCCAGATCTTCCAAGATTCTAATAATACTTATTATCCTGAAGATGAACTACAAGTTTCAAGTGTAGTTAAAGAGCTCTATAAAAAAAACCAACCAACAGAACTAATAGGCACAAGTTCAAAAAGTTTTATTGGTAATAAAATTCAGTCAGCAAAAAAATTATCTCTTTATAAGTTATCGGGAATAATAGAATATTTACCTGAAGAGCTTTATATTAAAGTTAAAGCAAATACTCCATTAGAGGTGGTTGAAAAAGAATTAGAAAAAAATAATCAAGAGCTAGCCTTTGAGCCTATTGATTTTGGATTTATTGAATCTGGAAAATCAAACAAAGGAACTATAGCAGGTCACTTATCTTGTAATTTTGCTGGCTCTAGAAGGTTTAAAGTGGGCAGTATAAGAGATCACATTTTAGGCTTTAGAGGCGTGAATGGCAAAGGTGATATAATTAAATCAGGTGGAACAGTCGTAAAAAATGTTACGGGTTATGATTTGTCAAAACTTGTTACAGGATCTTTTGGAACGTTAGTTGCATTAACTGAAATTACATTAAAAGTTTTACCTAAAAAAAAATCATCTAATACAATTACAATTAATACTGATGATAAAAAATTAGTTAATGAATTATTTGAAAAAATTTCAAGTTCTAGTAGTGAAGTTTCAGGAGCAGTTTATATTCCCGAGGAGCCAAAAGATGAAAGTTATGATCATAACAAAGAAATGGTTTTTAAATTTAATGATTTAGAAAATAAAGGCTCATTTGTAGCATTAAGAATAGACGGAGATAAAATATCAATAGATGAAAAAATAAAAGCTTTAACTGATGAATTAGAACTTAATAAATTAAATACAACTATTTTAGATGTTTATCAATCAACCCCATTTTGGATAAAAATAAATAACCTTGAGTTATTTACACAAACAAAAAATAACTTATTGAGAGTAGTAATACCTCCTTCTCAAGGTAAAAAACTAATGCAATACTTGGGCAATAAGTATAAATATTATATTGATTGGTGTGGATCATTATATTGGATAGAAGTTCAGTCCAAGAAGAACGCTAAGGTTGGGGAGATTAAAAATTTAATTAAAGAACTTGGTGGGTATTTAACTGTTATAAAGACATCAAATGAATATGATTATGAAGAGAAGATCTTTACTGTAGATGATACAAGACTTTTAATATCAGAAAAGATTAAAAAAAGTTTTGACCCTAAAAGAATTTTTAATCCTGGAAAGATGTATAGAGGAATTTAATGCAAACTAATTTTACAGAAAAACAATTACAAGATAACGACAACGCATCTACTGAAAAAATATTTAAAAAATGTGTTCATTGTGGCTTTTGTAATGCTACTTGTCCTACTCATCAAATATTTGGTGATGAATTAGATGGACCAAGAGGTAGAATTTATTTGATCAAAGACATGTTGGAAAATCAAAAAAAACCAACAGCAAAGACAGTAAAACATATAGATAGATGTTTATCTTGCTACAGCTGCATGACCACTTGTCCTTCTGGCGTAAATTACATGCACATTATCGATCATGGCAAGAAATACATTGAAAAAAATTATGAAAGATCTTTTTTTGATAGAACAATTAGGACTTTTTTATCAGTAGTCTTGCCAAATACAGGATATTTTAGACTGACTAGTTATATGGTAAAACTAGCAAAACCTCTTCAATTTCTAATGCCATTAAAAATAAAAGACATGATGAATTTAATGCCTACAAGTTTTCCTAAAAAAACTTTAAAACAAAAAGAAATTTATTCTGTGACTGGCCAAAAGAAGATTGCAAGAGTTGCGCTTTTAACTGGATGTGTTCAAAAAGAAATCTCTCCTCAAATAAATGAGTCAACTATTCGTCTTTTAAATAGACATGGTGTTGAAGTAATTGTGCCTAAAAAAATAAGATGTTGTGGATCTTTAAATCATCATTTAGGCAAAGAAGATGATGCACATCAAGATTTTAGAAACAATATTAATACTTGGTACGATGAACATAAAAAAGGTAATTTAGATGCAATTTTATCTAACACATCTGGCTGTGGTACTACAATGAAAGACTATGGGTTTATCTTTAAAGATGATGAAGAAATGAAAAAAAAAGCCAAAGTAATATCTGAATTAACAAAAGATGTTTCAGAATATTTAAGTGAAAGTATAAAATTAAATTTTAAAGCAAAAGATAAGAAATATAAAATTGCCTACCATTCAGCTTGTTCGATGCAACATGGACAAAAAGTACATGACCAACCCATATCGTTATTAAACAAAACAGAAAATGAAATCATGGAAATTCCAGAGGGACATATTTGCTGTGGATCAGCTGGTACATATAATATTTTACAAACTGAAATTGCCAAAGAATTATTGAAGAAAAAAGTAAATAACATTGAAGGTTTAAATCCAGATTTTATTTCAACAGGAAATATAGGATGTATTACTCAAATATCTAATGGAACAAAAACACCAATTTTACATACTATTGAGGTATTAGATTGGTATACTGGTGGACCAAAACCAAAAATATTACAAAGAAATTAACTATGAAAAAAATTATAATTACGAGAAGACTTTTAAAAGAATCTGAAGAAAAAGCTTTAAAAACATTTGATGCAAAACTTAATGGTAATGACGAATTATATTCTCAATCAAAACTTATTGAATTAAGCGAAGGTTATGATGCAATCCTAACGTCTTTAACAGATAAGATGGATGAAGAAACAATAAATAAATTACCAAGCAGTGTTAAAGTTATTTCAAACTTTGCAGTTGGTTTTGGAAATATAGATTTAGAAGCAGCTAAAAAAAGAGGAATTGCAGTAACTAATACACCTGAAGTTTTATCAGACGCTACAGCTGAGATTGGAATTTTATTAATACTTGGTGCTTGCAGAAGAGTTCCAGAAGGAACTCAAAGTGCAAAAGAAAGTAATTGGAAATGGTCTGCTGATTTTCTGATAGGAAAACAGTTAACTGGTTCAAGACTTGGGATTTTAGGAATGGGAAGAATAGGGCAAAAAATTGCTAAAATTGCTAAAGCATTAGGTATGATTATTCATTATCACAACAGATCTAAATTAAGTGAAGAAAAAGAACAAGGTGCCATCTATCATGACAGTATTAAAGGTCTTTTTGAAGTTTCGGATGTGTTGTCAATCTGCTGCCCAGCAACCAAAGAAACGGAAAATTTAATTAATAAAGAAACATTAGAATATTTTCCAACAGGCGCGGTTATTACAAATGTAGCTCGTGGAGATATTGTCGATGATGAAGCTTTAATTGATGCACTAAATAGAAGAAAAATTTATGCGGCAGGGTTAGACGTTTACAAAGGTGAACCAAATTTAAATCCTGGTTATCTTAAAACAAAAAGTGCTTTTATTTTACCCCATCTTGGAAGCTCCACCAAACACACAAGAACAGCAATGGCTAATTTAGCAATAGATAATATTGATGAGTTTTTAAAAACTGGAAATTGTAAAAATAAAGTAAATTAGTTTTACTAATATATTTTAATTAATGCATAAGGTTATTTTACCAAAACATAAAGCAATCACAATTTTTTTAGTATTTGCTTTTGGTTATTATATTTCTAATTTATTAAGATCAATTACAGCAACAATTTCTCCCGAACTTGTATCTGAATTTAATCTTTCAGCAGGAGACTTGGGTTTATTGGGAGGGGGATATTTTTTAGGTTTTGCCTCTGTTCAAATCCCAGTAGGTTATCTTTTGGATAGCAAGGGACCAAAAAAAATAGTTTCATATTTTTTACTTATAGCGATATTGGGAATGGTTTCTTTTGCTCTATCAAAAAATTTTACAATACTTTTACTATCAAGAATTTTAATTGGTGTGGGTGTTGGCGCTTGTTTAATGGGCCCCCTAACTGCTTATAGAATTTGGTTTCAAGATGAAACACAACAAAGAGCTAATTCATGGATGTTAATGACTGGCGCAATAGGAATGCTTTCATCAAGTCTTCCAGTTCAATTTTTTTTACCAATTATAGGATGGAGAGCAATATTTGGAGTATTAGCCTTATTGACTTTGCTAACTATTTTTTTAATTATTTATTTTATTCCAAATTGGGATCAAAAAGAAAATAGAAAAAATACAGAGGATAAAGGGTCACTAAAAGAGATTTGGCAAAATAACTTTTTTAAAAGTTTGGTACCAATGGGCTTTTTTAACTATGGAGGCTTATTTGCAATTCAAACTCTTTGGGCAGGACCTTGGATGATTAAAGTTTCTGGATACACAGCTGAAGAAAGTGCGAATGGCCTTTTCATAATCTATCTTTCACTCTTATTATCTTTCTTATGTTGGGGATATTTTGTACCAAAGATTTCTAAAAGTGTTTCTGATGCCATAAGATTATTAAAATTTGGGGCACCATTAAATTTGTTAGTTTTATCCTATATAATTTATTTGGGTCCTAAAGCAGGCGCATTTCACTTGGCATTTTTTGCAGTAAGCTCTGTATTTTTGTCTTTAACTCAACCAGCTGTAGGAATGGCTTTTTCACTTTCTAACGCTGGTAAGGCCCTTACTTCCTTTAATTTACTATTGTTTATAGGAGCATTTGCAGTGCAATGGATCATTGGAATTATAATTGATTCTTCAGTTAGTTTAGGTTTTTCGGAAGTTATAGGCTTTAAGGCTGGAATGATGTTTATATTAATAACATCTTTTTTCTCTTATCTATTTTTTTTAGTAAAAAATTTTAAGAACTAATCTTTTATATATGCTTATAAATAGTTGTTCTTGAAATTTTTTATTAAAAGATCAGTAATTGAACTGACCTTTTGACCTTGGGGTCATTATATTAATAACAGTGAAGGTTTGTACAGAATGGTTTTTGAATTTAAACGAAACTAAGTTCGGTAAAAAGTATTTCTATAATTAGACAAGAAATACACAAGTGACTTATTTATATTCTACTATAGATTGTATTTATGACTGCATATGTTCTTTTGTCTATAGACAATGAACTCAATATACAATTAAATCTCAGAAGTTAATTAACTAATAGAGGAGAAATAATGATTAAAGATAAAAAATCTTTGAAGGCTACAACACCTTCAAGACGTAAGTTCTTTAAAGCAGCAGCAGTCACAGGTGCAGCAGCAGCAACAGCTGTAGCAATGCCTACGATCGCTAATGCAGCACCAGTAACATTAAAGATGCAAGCAGCTTGGCCTTCAGGCGCAAACATCTTTTTTGAAATGGCGCAAGACTACTGTAACATGGTTAGTGACATGTCTGGTGGATCACTTAAGATTGATCTTCAGCCTGTTAACTCAATCGTTAAAACTTCGGAAATCGGAGCAGCGGTAAGTGATGGAATCGTTGATATGGGTCACTGGGTGACTGCATATTGGTACGGTAAAAACGCTGCAGCTTCACTTTTTGGAACTGGTCCTTCATACGGAATGTCATCTCAAGAAGTTATGGGATGGATGGAGTATGGTGGAGGAAGAAAACTATATGAAGAAGCAGTAGCTAGTGTTGGATTTAACTATACTGGATTCTTTCATATGCCTATGCCAGCACAACCTTTTGGTTGGTTCAAAAAGAACGTAACTAAAGTATCTGATGTTAAAGGTATGAAGTATAGAACAGTTGGTCTAGCGACTAACGTTTTAACTGCTATGGGAATGGTCGTAAGACAATTACCAGGTGGTGAGATCCAACCAGCAATGAAAACTGGCTTGATTGATGCTGCTGAGTTTAACAACCCAACATCAGACTCACAGTTTGGAATGCAAGATGTCTCTAAACACTATCACTTAGGAAGTTTCCACCAATCTCAAGAGATGTTTGAAATTCCTATGAATACTAAGAGACTGAAAAGCCTTTCACCCGCTCATCAAGCTATCTTAAAAAACGCTGCTTATGCTGCGAATACAGATAACTACTTCAAAGCACTTGTTAGATATTCTGACAGTTTAGCTATGTTGATGAACGAGCATAAGGTTAATGTTTACCAAACATCTGATGCCATTTTAGCTGAACAGTTAAAAGGTTGGGATAAAATTGTTGGAGAGTTCTCTGCAAAAGATGCATTCTTCAAGAAGGTTATCGATTCTCAGAAAGCATATGCTAAAAAAGTAATGAAGTACTTGCTGATGAATCAGCCTAATTACAAACTAGCTTATGAAAATGAGTTTGGTCCAATTGGAAAAGTTAAAATCTAATTAGCTTTTTAATAATTTAAGAGGGGGGGTCTCGGCCCCCCTTTTTTTTATAGTACAGTTTTAAAAAAAATTAGAGTATTCTATTTAAATCATGATGAGAGCCTACATAAAATTCGCTGACACATTAAGCACCTCAATAGGTAAAGCTTTTTCTTGGTGTATTGTTATTTTGATGGGTGGAACTTGTTATGAGGTAGTAATGGCTTATGCGTTTAATAAACCAACGCTTTGGAATTTTGACTTTAGTATGCAGATGTATGGTGCAATATTAATGATGTCAGGCGCTTATTGTTTAGCAACAGAATCTCATGTTAGAGGAGATGTTATCTACAGATTATTTAAACCAAGAACACAAGGCTATATTGATTTAGTACTTTATTTAATTTTCTTTTTTCCAGGCGTAATATCTTTGGCATTTTATGGGTACGAGTATGCAGCACTTGCTTGGAAGATAAAAGAGACTAGCTGGAGTAGCCCAGCACAAATTAATATTTATATGGCTAAATCCCTGATACCAGCAGCAGGAATATTCTTAATCATACAAGGAGTTGCTGAAGTATTTAGATCAATTATTTGTATTAAAATTGGACATTGGCCAGCAAGAATGGTTGTTGCAGAAGAAACGGAACAAATTTTAATGAGAACAGCACAAGACGAGGATCAAAAAGATGTTATTTAGTTTAACAAACCCAGAAGTAGCCATCTTAATGATGGGGATATTTTTATTTGCAGTACTATTAGGTTTTCCAATTGCATTTACTTTAATGGCAATGGGAATAGGTTTTGGATATTATGCTTATTACGATCCTGCTTTAATGGATCATATATTTGATAATAGGATATTTTCATTATTTGTAAAAAATACATACACGGTTATGGATAATAATGTCCTCACCGCTGTCCCACTATTTTTATTTATGGGGTATTTGGTTGAAAGAGCTGGAATTGTATCAAAATTATTTTTTGCTATAAGACTTGCGGCCCACAGATTACCAGCTTCAATGGCAGTAGCTGCTTTAATAACGTGTACTTTATTTTCTACAGCAACAGGAATTATAGGTGCTGTTGTAACCTTGATGGGTTTACTTGCTTGGCCTGCAATGGTTAAAGCAGGATATGATAAGAAATTTGCATCAGGAGTAATTTGTGCAGGTGGATGTCTAGGTATTTTAATACCACCAAGTATTATGTTAATTGTTTATTCAGTAATTGCTCAGTTATCACCACTAAGATTATTTGCAGCAGCAATTTTCCCAGGGTTATTACTTGCAGGATTGTATATAACTTATGCGGTAGGTAGAGCTTGGCTCCAACCATCAATTGCGCCAAAGCCTGATGCAGCAGATATTCCACCAAGAGCAGAGATTTTAAAAGAAGTGCTAGTTTCTTTTGTTCCTCTTTTTGGATTAATAATGTTAGTGCTTGGAACAATTTTAGCAGGTATAGCAACACCAGCAGAGGCAGCAGCGGCAGGAGCGTTTGGTGCAATACTTTTATCATGGTTTTATAAAACACTTAAATGGCAAAGTTTTAAAGAATCTGTCTTTCTAACTGCAAAAACTACAGCAATGATCATGTGGTTGTTTATTGGTTCTTGGACTTTCTCTTCAGTATTTTCTTATTTAGGGGGTCATGAAATTTTTGAGCATTTCTTCAAATCAATAGAAGTAACAACTTGGCAGTTTTTAATAATTACACAAATAATAATTTTTCTTTTAGGATGGCCGTTAGAATGGACTGAAATTTTAATTATATTTGTTCCAATATTCTTACCTTTGCTTGAGGTGTTTAATGTTAATCCATATTTCTTTGCAATGTTAATTGCTCTGAATTTGCAAACATCATTTTTAACACCCCCCATGGCCATGTCCGCCTATTATTTAAAAGGCGTTCAAAAAAACAACGTTGAACTGATGGAGATATTTGCAGGGATTATGCCATTCTTGGCCATAGTAATATTTGCGATGTTCCTTATGTATATGTTTCCAGGTATTGCTTTGTGGTTACCAGAAACATTATTTGCAGATTAGATAATTTAAAATGATAGATATATTTTCCCTTACAACTAATAAATTGGTTGAAAAATTAAAAGAAGGTGAAATTTCTTCTGTAGAAGCGTGCACTTTATATATTGAAAGAATTGAAAAATTTGAAAAAGATGTAAAGGCTTGGGAACATTTTGATAAAAAAAAACTTTTAGAAAAAGCTGCAGAGGCAGATGAATACAGAAAATCAGGAAAACCTCTAGGCTCATTACACGGACTACCAATTGCAGTTAAAGATATAATAGGTACTTTTGAAATGCCTACTGAATGCGGTACTCCGATAAGAAAAAAAATGCCAAGCTCACAAGATTCAGAAGTTGTTAATTTACTTAAGATTGCAGGAGCAATAGTAATGGGGAAAACTGTAACTACAGAACTTGCATATTTTCATCCTGGAAAAACTACTAACCCACATGATAATTCAAGAACACCGGGAGGATCTTCAAGTGGTTCTGCGGCAGCAGTAGCGGCCCATATGGCGCCACTAGCAATTGGATCACAAACTAATGGCTCAATTATTAGACCAGCTTCGTATTGTGGGGTTGTTGGATATAAACCATCTTATGGATTAATTTCTCGAAGTGGGGTTATGAGACAATCTGATAAATTAGATCATATGGGAGTGTTTGGAAAAACCGTTGAAGATGTTGCTTTATTTACAAAATCTTTAATTAAAAAAGATTTATATGATCCATCAACCATTCATTATGCAGCGGATGAAATGTTAAAAGTTTGCAAAAAAGGACCGCTATATGAGCCAAAATTTATTTTTTATAGAACTAAAAACTGGAAAAATATTGATAAAGAATCACAAAAATCTTTTGAGTTTTTTATAAAAACTTTTCAAAAAAATATTGAAGTGTTTGATACCCCTTCCTATTTTGATGATATTCCAAAATTCCATAAAATAATTCACGAAACGGACATGGCTAATAATTTTCAAGGTTATTATAAAAAATCCAAAAAAAAACTTTCTAAAGAAATGGTCAGTGCAATTGAAAGAGGATTAAAATACACGGCAAAAGATTATGCAGAAGCAATAGATTTTATGAAAAGAAGTTACGAATCTTATAAAGAGGTTTTTGAGGATTATCACGGTGTATTAAGTCCATCTTCTGCAGGGGTTGCCCCTAAGGGTTTAAAGAGTACGGGAAGCCCAGAATTTTGTACCATTTGGACTTATATGGGTCTGCCCACTATTTCATTGCCTTTACTTACTGGTGCAAATAATTTACCATTAGGTGTACAGTTAATTGGAGACAAACTAGACGATTTAAGATTTCTAGGTGTAGCTAATTGGCTAGAAAAAAATTGTAAAAAATATGCTAAATAAAATATCAACACTTCTAGGTTCATTACTTGCAACGTTATTTCTTGTTGGGCTTGCAACAACTCTAACCAGATCTTCTATGATAAGTTTTTGGGATGTTCTTCCAGTATATATTTTAATGGTTGTTGCAATTTTCATGATGTTCTACGAAGCTTTTTTCGATAAGAAATAATTTTCCAATTTCAGTGAACAATTCTAAAAATAATTACTTACCTTTATTATTGTTATTTATTCAGCCAATTTTTATGGCTAGTAATTTAATAGTAGCAAGAGGAGGTGTGGAATACGTTACTCCAATTTCTTTAGTTTTTGGTGGAGTTTTTTTAGTTAAAAAAAAAAGTAAATATGAAATTTTTTTTTAAAGGGTATTTATTGAAAATAATTTTAATTATACCGATAGCTTACTTTTCTTTACTTTTTATTATATTTATATTTCAACGGAACTTATTATATGAGCCAAAAGAAAATAATTACTTTGGCGATGAATTAAAAGTTAAAATAGAAAAAGTAAAAATTAAGACAAGTGATAATTTTGAATTACTTGGATGGTTTCACGAAAAAGATCTTAGCAATTTTAAAACAATAGTTTTCCTTCATGGCAATGCAGGAACATTAGAAAATAGAATACATAAAATTAATCATTTTAAAGACATGAATATAAATTTTCTAATCATTTCTTGGAGAGGATTTAGTGGAAACTTAGGCAAACCATCAGAAAAAGGACTATATGAAGATGGTGAGAGCGCAATTAATTGGTTAAAAGGAAAAGGCCTCAAAGATAATGACATTGTTCTGTATGGTGAGTCTTTAGGTACTGGGATCGCAACTCATGTTGCTCAAAACCGTAAATTTGCAGGAGTTATATTGGAATCTCCATTTACATCTATGGTTGATGCAGCAAAAAATGTGTATCCATATCTTCCAATTAGATTTTTACTTAAAGATAAATACGAAAGTGATAAAAAAATTAAAAATCTTAAGTCTCCAATTTTGGTTATGCATGGAGAAGCAGATAAAATAGTGCCATTTTGGATGGGAAAAAAAATGTATGAATTAGCTAATGAACCAAAATATTTTTATTTTCCTGCAAAAGAAAATCATATGATGGAATACAACGAAAAGATGATAATAATTTTGAAGGAATATTTAAAGAGTTTAAATTAAGCCACAATCCGAACAAATAATTTACAAATTTCATTTCTATAAATAGATAGTGAAAAAATTGATTGTAACTTTATTTACCTTAATCTTTATTTCAAATTCTGTAATTGCAGAAAATACAGAATCTTCAGTAAATAATCTTTTTCATATAGGTCAAATGAACTCGTACGACAAACACTTTGCTCTTTTTTTTAAGACAAGAGATAAAGCTGTTCTAGCAAGAGGGGAGGATTATAATTATGTTACAGATTTTCCTCAGGATTTATATATTTATAATTATAAAACAAAAATTTCATCTCCATTAATCTCATATGAATGGTTTCCTTCTCAGGCAAAATACCTTTTAGAAAGTTATGACTATCCAGTTTTTCCAGAAGACTTTGCTTATTATCTTTTAAAAGATAACAATACATTAGTGATGATTAGTGCAATTAAAAATATTAATAAAAATTTTAAATTTGATATTGCTAATAAAAAATTGAATCGATATCCATCAAACGGTAAGTTTGATTTTATAATTTCATCGATTGCTAAAGATTGTGGACATTCGAATCTTAAGGAAAATTATAAATGTAACTATTACAAACCTTTAATCTCCAATAATTTGATTAACTAATTTGAGTAAATGCTTCAGCAAATTTTTCTGCATTAAAAATTTGTAAGTCATCTTCTTTTTCACCAAGACCCAGAGCAATTATTGGAAGTTTATATTT